>ONZR01000212.1_pt1 | contig 30073 bp, 22 predicted proteins | sample 1671691 | NCBI WGS metagenome assembly ONZR01 (sample SAMN06348182, study PRJEB24527) | human gut metagenome | biome: human gut; feature: ankylosing spondylitis patient; material: feces | host: Homo sapiens | place: China | collected 2015-10 | reverse complement strand
ACTGCTTGAGGAACTGCAGGTTGTTCTCGAACATCAGGCCGATGTTGTTGATGCCGTACTTCAGCATGGCGATGCGCTCGATGCCAATGCCAAAGGCGAAGCCGGAATACTCATCCGGGTCAATGTTGCAGTTCTCCAGCACCTTGCGGTTGACAACACCGCCGCCCAGAACTTCGATCCAGCCGGTGTGCTTGCACAGGGGGCAGCCCTTGCCGCCGCACTCAAAGCAGCTGACATCGACCTCCACACTGGGCTCGGTGAAGGGGAAGTAAGAGGGACGCAGGCGGGTGCGGGTGTCCTTGCCGAACAGCTTCTGCACAAAGGTGTTCAGCGCGCCCTGCAGGTCGCCCAGAGTGATGCCCTTATCCACGACCAGGCCTTCCATCTGGTGGAACATGGGGCTGTGGGTGGCATCGGAATCGGAACGGAACACACGGCCGGGGATCAGCACCTTGATGGGCGGCTTCTGGCTGTCCATGGTGCGGATCTGGCCGCCGGAGGTCTGGGTGCGGAGCAGGAACTCGTCGGACAGGTAGAAGGTATCCTGCATGTCACGGGCAGGGTGATCCTTGGGCACGTTCAGGCGGGTGAAATTGTGGTCGTCGTCCTCGATCTCAGGTGCGTCAGCCACGGCAAAGCCCATGCCGGAGAACACGTCGATGATCTGGTTGGTGACCAGCGTCAGGGGGTGCAGACCACCCACCGTGCGGGTCTTGGCGGGCAGGGTGATGTCCACAGTCTCAGCGGCGTTGCGGGCGGCCAGCTCGGCCTCCTTCACCTTGGCGGCGGCGGCATCGTAGTCTGCCTGCACCTTCTGCTTGAGCTCGTTGATGATCTTGCCCATGGCGGGGCGCTCTTCGGGCGCGACAGAGCGCAGATTCTTCATCAGCGCAGGGATCTTGCCGTTTTTGCTCAGATATTCCTGCCAGAACGAGGCCAGCGTCTCCTTGGAAGAGACCTGACCGAGGCACTCTGCGGCCTGTTTGGCCAGCTCGTCGATCATTGCTTGCATGGAAATTCTCTCCTTCTCAGTTCGTGTTTTCAAAGCGGGGCAGCAAAAAAGGCCCCGTCCCCTGCCGGGCCATTTCTGGCCGGACAAAAGGGACGAAGCCTTTGCAAATCCAATGCTCCGCGGTACCACCCGGTTTCCGCCCTGCACAAACAAGGGCGGCTCTCAAACGCCGTAACGGGGCGCGCCGTCCTGCCCTAATAGAAGCCGTTCGGGCAGGCCGCTCAGGAGCGAACTTCGGCACACACCCACGCGGAAGCCCTTTCAGCCGGTGAAGCTTCTCTCTTTGCTGTGGAACTGCATGCGTACTCTCTCCGTCGCTGCGTTTTCAAGATATTCAGGTTTCATAACCGGATATCATCTTACCACACTTTGGGCCTGTTTGCAAGCCGGGGCGGCACTTTTTCCCTGAATTTTACGGTTTTGCTTGTATTTTGGCCGAAAGTATGGTATTGTAAGCGTAACGTTTTACTGAAAGGAGGGTACACCCAGATGGGTTGGAATGGCTGCATCTTTTTCAAAAAAGGTCAGATTTAATACTTTCCGGCTCGAAGTGTACCCTTTTATTGGAAACAAAACCTCTCAGTCTGCGCTTTGGCGCAGCCAGCTTCCCTCATAAGGGAGCTAAATCGAGGAAACCTTTCAGCAAGACGTGGAGCATGATTTTCAGCGCCGCGCAGCTTTGCTGTGGGGTGCTTTTGTTTTGCCTGAACCCCTCAGACTCGCTTCGCTCGCCAGCTCCCCTAGTAGGGGAGCCTCTGGCGAAACCGGAAACTTTGCACGGATTGCCAAGGCCTCCACTATTAGGGGAGGTGGCAATGCGTCAGCATTGACGGAGGGGTTTCGTCACAGCAAACTTTCGTTTGCAAAGGTACACTTTCCATTTTGAATGATTCACTATAAATAGAAAGGGTGTTCCCAATGGATCATAGACTCAATTTAAAAAAGCAGCTCGCCTGCATTTATACTTCTGATCTCTTCTCCGGCCTGCGCATCACGGATGCGGTATGGGTGGCCCTGCTGGCGGCCCGGGGCTTCTCCCTGTGGGAGATCGGCCTGGCCGAAAGCGTATTCCATGTTGTCAGCCTGCTGTGTGAAGTGCCCAGCGGCATGGCGGCAGACCTGCTGGGCCGGAAAAAGACCCTCGTATCCGGCGGCGTGTGCATGGTCCTGCAAAGCCTGCTGATGGCCTTTGCGTCAGACCTGTTCACCATCTGCTTTGCCATGGGGCTGAACGCGCTGGCCATGACCATGTTCTCCGGCACCACCACGGCGCTGCTCTACGACAGCCTGAAGCAGGAGGGCTGCGAGGAGAAATACATTCAGGTCTCTGCAAACAGCTCTCAGATCTCCATGCTGGCCAACGCCATAGGCTCCATGGCCAGCATCCTGAACCAGTTTCTCGGCTACGCGGGCTTTTATCTGCTGAACGCCGCTTTTGAGGGTGCTTCCGCCCTTGCCAATATGCTGCTTGCGGAGCCCATCGTCACTGAGTCACAGGCCAGCCGGGAAAAGCACCCGCTGCGCGCTCTGCCCGAACAGTTCCGCCAGCTGGTGCGGGACAGCCTGCATGTCCTGCACACCTGCCCAATGGCGGTGAAGCTTATCGCATCCAGCGCCCTCATCAGCGTGCCCAGCTACCTGACCAAGATGTTTTTGCAGCAGCGGCTCGTTGAGCTGGGCTGGCCCACAGAGCTGCTCTTCCTTCCCCTGCTGCTGGGCGGTCTGGCCTGCGTGGCGGGCACTGAGGTCGGCCGCAGGATGAGATGCCGCTCCATGCGGCGGCTCTACACGGCCTGTGCCCTGCTCTGCGGTGTGGGCACTCTGCTGGTGGGTGCTGCGCCTGCCTGGGGCGGCATTCTGGGCATGATGCTGGTGCAGGGTGTGCTGGAGGTCTACCTGCTCCACGAGAGCCAGAAGCTGAACGATGCCATCCCCAGTGACCAGCGGGCCACCCTCATCAGCGTGGACGGCATGGCCTACAGTCTGCTGATGATCCCCGCAAGTCCTCTGGTGGGTGCCGTCGGCGATGCCTTCGGGCAGGCCGGTGCAGGCCTTGCCCTGCTGGGCGGGGTCATCGTGCTGAGCGGCGCGGCGCTCTTGGGGAAAAAGCCGCAGGAATCCTGATACAGCAAAAAGCGGATGCGTTCCGGTGGGAGCGCATCCGCTTTGTTATTTTGCTCAGAACCGCCGCCAGGTGTCCGGCATAAAGAACACCAGCATGGGGAAGATCTCCAGACGGCCCGCCAGCATGTCAAAGATCATAACCAGCTTGGCGGGATTGGAGTAGCTGCCAAAGTTCATCATGGGGCCCACCTGGGCAAGGCCCGGGCCGATGTTGTTCAACGTGGCGGCAATGGCCGTGAAGTTGGTCACCATGTCAAAGCCATCCAGACTGATGAGGAAGAAGGATGCCGCAAAGATGAAGATGTAGGCGGCCACAAAGACATTGGTGGCGCGGATGGTCTCATGGTTGACCACCTTGCCGTCCATCCGGACGGGGGCCACCACCTGCGGGTGAAGGGCCTGCTTGAGCTCCTTGCCCACAGTCTTGCCCATCAGCAGGAGGCGGCTGACCTTTATGCCGCCGCCGGTGCTGCCTGCGCAGGCACCCACAAACATCAGCATGACAAGGATCTCCTTGGAAAGGGTGGGCCACAGGTCAAAATCACAGCTGGAAAAACCGGTGGTGGTGATGATGGAACCCACCTGGAAGGCGGCGTGGCGCAGGGCCTCGCCCAAGCCGTTGTACATGCTGTAAATGTTGGCCGTGATGATGACCACAGCCACACCGATGATCACAAAGTAGGCGCGCACCTCCTCGCTGGCGGCAGCGCGGCGGAAGCGGCGCATCAGCAGCAGGAAATAGGCATTGAAGTTCACGCCAAACAGGATCATAAAAATGGTCACGACCCACTGGACATAGGGCGACATGCTGGCAAAGCTGTCATTGCGGAAGCCGAAGCCGCCGGTGCCCGCTGTGCCAAAGGAGGTCAGCAGAGCTTCAAATACCGGCATCCGCCCGGCGATCAGGAACATGAATTCCAGCACCGTCAGGAGGAAGTAGATTCCGTACAGAATTTTTGCCGTGGACTGCACCTTCGGCACCAGCTTATCCACCTGCGGGCCGGGGCTTTCGGCTTTCATCAGGTTGACATGGGAGCCGCCGGTCAGGGGCAGCAGGGAGAGCAGGAACACCAGAACGCCCATGCCGCCGATCCAGTGGGTGAAGCTGCGCCAGAACAGGATGCCCTTGGGCAGATCCTCCACCCCGGGCAGGATGCTGGCACCGGTGGTGGTAAAGCCGGACACCGTCTCAAACAGGGCATCCACCGGGTTCGGGATGCAGCCCGCCACCACAAACGGAACGGCGCCCACGATGGAAATGACGATCCAGCTCAGCGAGGTAGCAGCAAAGCCCTCCCGCATATAGAACACCTTGCTTTGGGGCTTGATGCCGCGCAGGGCGTAGCCGATGGCGGCGCTGACTGCCGCCGTGATCAGAAACACGCCCAGCACGAACCATTCGCCGTAGATCCAGCTGGCCGCTGCGGGCAGCAGCAGCAGCGCACCCTCGATCAGCATGACATAGCCCAGCAGACGGAAAACGATCGCATAATTCATAGTCTGCCTCCGTCAACCCTCTGCGCCCTTGTCCAGAATATCGCGCAGGTCATGCAGACCATGCTCCAGCGTGACCACGATCACGTTGTCGCCTACCTGGATCTGGTCGCCGCCGCGCGGGATCAGGATCTGATGGCCGCGGGTGATGCAGCACAGCAGCAGATTCTTTTTCAGGTGCAGCTGGCTCAGGGGGACACCGGTGGCAGCGCTCTTCTCGTGGACGGTAAATTCCAGCGCTTCCACGCGGTCGTCCAGAATGCGGTACAGCGTCTTGATGTTGCTGCCCGCTTCGTTCTGCAGTGCACGCACATACTGCACGATGTAATCGCAGGTCATGTACTTGGGGTAGACCACGCTGCCCAGATCCAGACCGGCCAGAATATCATCAAATTCCAGACGGTTGACTTTGGTGACCAGCTTGCCCTTGGAGTGCTTTTTGGCAAACAGGGTCAGCAGCACATTCTCCTCGTCGATGTTGGTCAGGGCCACAAAAGCCTCGGTGGACTCCATACCCTCCGAGAGCAGGAATTCGCGGTTGGAGCCGTCCTCGTTCAGGATCTGTGCGCCGGGCAGCTGCTCGGCCAGCTCCATGCAGCGGGCAGGGTCGCGCTCCACGATGCGCACACGCACGTGGTTTTCCAGCAGCTCCTGGCTCAGATAGAAGGCGATGGCACCGCCGCCCACGATGAGGGCATTGCGCACCGGGCGCACGGCCAGATGGATGCGCTGGAAGAACGCGTGGGCCTTTTCCTGCGTTGCAAGAAAAGTGACCTGATCGCCGGTCTGGAGCACAAAATTACCGTTGGGGATGATGACCCCGCCGTCGCGCTCCACGGCGCAGACCAGAATATCGCTCTTGAGCCGGGTGGGGATCTCCCGGATGGCCACGCCGTCCAGTGCCTGTGCCTCGGTCAGGGTGAACTTGATCAGCCGCACCCGGCCTTCCGCAAAGGTATCGATCTTGCTGGCACCGGGGAAACGCAGCAGGTGGGAGATCTCCCGCGCCGCCGCCATCTCCGGGTTGATGATGGCCGAAATGCCGATCTGCTTTTTGATGAAGTCCAGCTCATGGCTGTAGGAGGGGTTGCGCACACGGGCAATGGCGTGGCAGTGGCCCGCCTTTTTGGCAAACATGCAGCAGAGCAGGTTCAGCTCGTCCGAGCCGGTGACTGCAATGAACACGTCCGCCTCCTCGATCCCTGCCTCGGACAGCGTTGTGATGGAGGAGCCGTTGCCGGTAATGCCCATCACGTCATAGGATTCGCTGATATGCTCCACACGGGCCTTGTTGGTATCGATGATCGTGACATTGTGGCCTTCCTCGCTGAGCTGTCGTGCCAGCGCTGTGCCGACTTTGCCGCAGCCCACCAGAATGATCTTCATAGAAAATGTCCTTTCCGTCCCTCCCGCCTTGCGGGAAGGATGCTTTCTCAGTAGCGCTCCACGCCGTCCTTGGTGACCAGGGCGTAGACCAGCGGGGCCTCCTCGGGCTTTTCCGCACCATAGACCAGACCGCTGCGGTACTCCGCAGCAGCGGCCTCAAACTTATCTGCCGCACCGTAGAAGGTGGCCAGGCTTTCGCCCTTGTGCACATAGTCTCCGCGCTTTTTGTGCAGGGTGATGCCGGCCGCAAAGTCCAGCGGGTCTCCCTTCTTCTGGCGGCCAGCGCCCAGCAGCACACTGGCAGAGCCGATCTTCTCGGCATCGTTGGCCACGATGTAGCCATCCTGCTCGGCCAGCAGCTCAAAGTTAGCTGCAGACTGTTCAAACAGGCTGTAATCGTCCAGCACACGGGTGTCGCCGCCCTGGGCCGCAAACATCTCCTTGCACTTGGCAAAGGCAGAGCCGTCCGCGATCACAGCCTGTGCCATGGCACGGCACTCCGCTGGGGTACCCTTGCCTGCCAGCACCAGCATATTGGCGGCCAGCTGCAGGCAGACCTCGGTCAGGTCGGCAGGGCCCCTGCCCTTGAGCACGTCCATGCTCTCCATGACCTCAAGGCTGTTGCCGATGTTGCGGCCCAGCGGGGTGTCCATATCGGTGATCATGGCGGCCACCCGGCGGCCATGGTGGGTGCCGATGGCGACCATCAGCTTGGCCAGCTCAATGCTCTGGTCCACGGTCTTCATAAAGGCACCGGTGCCGGTGGTCACATCCAGCAGGATGGCATCAGAGCCGGAGGCCAGCTTCTTGGACATGATGGAAGAGGCGATCAGCGGGATGCAGCTGACCGTGGCGGTCACATCCCGCAGGGCGTACATCTTCTTATCCGCCACGGCAATGCCCTCGCTCTGGCCAATGACCGACAGCCCGATCTTGTTCACCTGGGCAAAGAACTCCTCCTGCGAAAGGGCAGTTCTGGTGCCGGGCACGCTCTCCATTTTATCAATGGTGCCGCCGGTATGGCCCAGGCCGCGGCCGCTCATCTTGGCGATCTTCACACCGCAGGCCGCCACCACAGGGGCGATCACAAGGGTGGTCTTATCGCCCACGCCGCCGGTGGAGTGCTTATCCACCTTGATGCCGGGGATGGGGGAAAGATCGACCATCACGCCGCTGTGGGCCATCACGTCCGTCAGCTCGGCTGTTTCTTCGTTGGTCATGCCGCGCAGGTAGACCGCCATCATCCAGGCGGCCATCTGGTAATCGGCCACCTCCCCGCTGACAAAGCCGTTGACAATGGCCTCCAGCTCTTCCCGGGTGTGGGTACCGCCATCGCGCTTTTTCGCGATCAGATCATAAATACGCATCGCAATTCTCCTGTCTGACAGTATGACTTTCAATAAATTCCATTATAACAGACTTTTTGACAAAGGCAATCCACATTCCGTCTCCTTTGTCGGGTTTTGAACACCAAGGGCGCAGCTGCCCGGAAAAGCAGCTGCGCCCTTGGAACAAACCTCGCTCAGCGGGAACCCTTGTCGTAAGGGATACCCTCAGCCTTGGGGGCCATGCTGTTTTTGGAGGTAAAGGCCAGAATGATCATGGATGCGATGAACGGCATCATGTTATAGATGTTGCTGGACCAGTGGAGCTGCGCCAGGAAGGTGGAGTCCGCAATGTTTGCCAGGCTCTTGAACACGGCAAAGAACATGGCGGCGGCACAGATGTTGAAGGGCTTCCACTGGCCAAAGATCATAACAGCCAGTGCAAGGAAGCCCGCGCCAGCCACGCCGACCTCAAAGTTCCAGGTCTGCACCGGGGGCACGATATATGCCAGACCGCCGATAGCGCCCAGCGCACCGGAAAGCAGCACACCCGCGTAGCGCATCTTGTAGACGTTGATGCCCACAGAATCGGCTGCCTGAGGATGTTCGCCGCAGGCGCGCAGGCGCAGACCGAAGCGGGTCTTGTACAGCACCACATAGCTGATGACGAGCAGCACGATGCCCAACGGCACAAAGATGCTCAGCTCCAGGCCGCCGATGCTGAACAGGAACGGCTTGTTGGAATAGTTCAGCTTGGCGCTGCCGCTGTCGCTGAAATACTTGGCAATGACCACGGCAATGGCGGTGGCCAGCAGGTTCAGGGCCGTGCCGCCGATGGTCTGGTCCGCTTTCAGGTTGATGGAAGCAAAGGCCAGAAGCAGGCTGTACACGATACCGGCCAGCGCAGCCACCAGGACCGAGATCAGCACCACCAGGAACGGCGACATGTCGGCCGGAAGCATGGTCAGGGTCAGAACACCGGCCACACCGCCGATGACCATGATGCCTTCCAGTGCGATATTGATGATACCGGAGTGCTCACTGAACATACCGCCCAGTGCCACCAGCATCAGGACGATGCCATACAGCAGGGTATATTTGATCAAAAGCAGCATCTTACTTGCCCTCCTTCTTCGCGTTGGCCTTTTCCGCCGGGGCAGGCTCTGCGTTCACATTGGTCTTGTCCGCATTCTTGAACAGCAGCTTCTGGATCTTGCCGCGGAACAGCATGGAGAATGCACACAGGTAGATGATGATGCCGCTGATCAGGTCGGCGATCTCCGTGGGATAATACTTGGTGGAAAGGAAGGTGCCGCCCACCGAGATGTGGGAGATGAACAGGGCCGAGAAGATGGTGCCAATGGGGTTGGAGCTTGCCAGCAGGGCAACGGAGATGCCGTTGAAGCCCATGGCGGGCAGGCTGGTGGAGTTCAGCGGGTTCCACTGGCCCACGTTGGACAGATAGAACAGGCCCGCGCCAAAGCCTGCCAGCGCACCGGCAATGGCCATGGAGAGGATGATGTTCTTCTTTTCGTTGATACCGGCGTAGCGGGCAGCACTCTTATTCAGGCCGACCGCCTTCAGCTCATAGCCAAAGGTGGTCTTGTTCAGCACCACCCAGATCAGGATGGCCACCACAGCGGCCAGGAAGATGGCGATGGTAGTGCTGTTGGTCTGGAACAGCTTGTTCAGGCCGAAGTCCGGGATAACGGACTGGGCGAGATCCGCGTTCTTGCCCAGGTTCAGGGTGCGGGTGTTGCGCACATCGTACATGGGGCCGGTGCCGTTCTGGTAGACCAGCTCATTGACAAGGTACAGGCCGATCCAGTTGAACATGATGGAGGTAATGACCTCGTTGATGTTGAAGTAGGCCTTGAAGAAGCCGGGGATCGCACCCCAGATGCCGCCCAGAATAGTGGCTGCGATCAGACAGACGAACCACGGCAGCTTGAGCATGATGGCGCAGTACAGAGCGCCGTAAGCGCCCAGCGTATACTGACCCGCCGCACCGATGTTGAACAGGCCGGTCTTGAAGGCAAAGGCCACGGACAGACCGGTCATAATGAGGGGAGCCGCATTTGCCAGCTCCTTGCCGACACCGTAGGGTGCGTCATGGAAGCCGCCCTTCAGGATGCGCACAAAGCCGTCGCCCCATGCGTGAGCCGGGTTGATGGCCAGCAGCACCAGAAAACCAACCACAAGGCCGATCAGGATGCACAGCAGAGCAGCCAGCACACTGGTGATGGAGCTGTTCAGACTGCTGTGGGAAAGTTTTTTCTTGTTCATGTGTTATTTGCTCTCCTTTCCCTGCTTGCGTGCGCCTGCCATATACAGGCCCAGCTCCTGCACGGTGGTGGTCTTAGGGTCAAATTCGCCCACGACCTCGCCCTCGTACATCACAAGGATGCGGTCGGACAGGTTCATCACCTCGTCCAGCTCCAGACTGACCAGCAGCACGGCCGTACCCTTATCGCGCTCGGCCACGATCTGACGGTGGATGTATTCAATTGCACCAACGTCCAGACCGCGGGTTGGCTGAACTGCCACCAAGAGCTTCGGGTCCTTATCGATCTCACGGGCAATGATGGCCTTCTGCTGGTTGCCGCCGGACATGCTGCGCACGGTGGTCAGGCTGCCCTGACCGCTGCGCACATCGTACTGGGCAATGAGCTTATCGGAATATTCGCGCACCTTATCGCTGCGGATAAAGCCGCCCTTCTGGAACTCGGGCTGCCAGTAGCGCTGCAGCACCATGTTGTTTTCCAGACTGTAGTCCAGCACAAGGCCGTGCTTGTGGCGGTCCTCCGGGATATGGCTCATGCCGTCCTTGGAACGCTGACGGATGGACTCGTTGGTGATGTCCTTGCCGTCCAGTGTGATCTTGCCGCTGCTGATCTTTTCCAGACCGGTCAGGCCGTAGACGAACTCGGTCTGACCGTTGCCCTCGATACCGGCAAGACAGACGATCTCACCGGCGTGCACCTGAAAAGAGACATTCCGGACTGCGTCCTTCTTGTGCTGGGCGCTGTGCATGGTAACGTTTTCCACATCCAGCACCACCCTGCCGGGGTCTGCGGGCTTTTTGTCCACCTGCAGCTGCACATCACGGCCAACCATCATGCGGGAAAGCTCTTCCTTGGTGGTGTCCTTGATGTCCACGGTACCCATATACTTGCCCTTGCGCAGGACGGTGCAGCGGTCGGCGACCGCCATGATCTCGTTGAGCTTGTGGGTAATAAAGAGGATGGACTTGCCCTCCTTCTTGAACCCGCGCATGATCTCCATCAGCTCGTCGATCTCCTGCGGGGTCAGAACAGCGGTGGGCTCATCAAAGATCAGGATCTCGTTGTCGCGGTAGAGCATCTTCAGGATCTCCACACGCTGCTGCATACCAACAGAGATATCGCTGATGAGTGCATCGGGGTCCACACGCAGGCCGTACTTCTCGCTCAGGGCCATGACCTTCTTGCGGGCCTCAGCCTTCTGCAAAAAGCCCAGCTTATTGGGCTCCACGCCCAGAATGATGTTATCCAGCACGCTGAAGCATTCCACCAGCTTGAAGTGCTGGTGCACCATGCCGATGCCCAGTGCGTTTGCATCATTGGGGTTGCGGATGACAACCTCCTTGCCGTTTTTGCGGATCTGACCAGCTTCCGGTTGGTACAGGCCAAACAGCACGCTCATCAGTGTACTTTTGCCGGCGCCGTTCTCGCCCAGCAGGGCATGTACCTCGCCTTTGCGCAGCTGCAGGGTGATATCGTCGTTTGCCTTGATTCCAGGGAACTCCTTGGTAATGTGGAGCATTTCGATCACAAAATCCTCTGCCAATCTGCTCACTCTCCTTTCGTGTCGTTTCGACACCGATACTTCTTTAAGTTCCATTATACCTGATTTGCGGCAATTTGCACATGTCTTTTTTGCTTTTTGGCAGAAAGCACAGACAATAGTATTACTTTTGTACTCTTTTCACGAAGAGTACGCTGCATTTTTCCCGCATTACGCCAATAGAAGACAGAAAAAAGCGGGACACCCCGTTACAGGATGCCCCGCTTTGAAAAGAACTATCGATCGTCCGCAGGCAGGCCTGCCGGACAACAGCTTACTGGATGTAGTTGACGGTGGTGAACTCGCTGACGGTGGGCTTGGTAGCGTCGTCGGAGCTGTTATCAACAGTGATCTCGCCGCTCTTGATCTTGCCCTTGACTTCCTCGTACTCGTCGGTGGTGAAGGACTCGAAGTTCCAGCTGTCTGCATCGGTGGGCAGGCCGATATAATCGCCGTCCTCCAGACCGAAGTTGCCATTGGAACCTGCGATGTCGCCCCAGCTGCCGGCATCGATATCAGCCAGAGCAGTGTTGACAGCCTCGGACAGGCCCTTCATAGCAGAGGTGATGAACGGGTTATAAGCGTAGGTGCCATCTGCAACGCCGTTTGCACCGATGTAGTTCTGGTCAACGTCAACGCCGATGACGTAGCCGTTGTTCTTCAGAGCAGCCTCAACAGCGGAGGTGTAGATGCCGCCGCCGCAGGCAAAGACGACCTGAGTGCCGTTGGAGTACCAGCCCTCCATACGGGAGGTGATGTTTGCATCGCCGTAGAACTGGCCGCCGTAGAAGTAGTTGATGTCGATGTTGGTGCCCAGCTCCTGAGCAGCAGCGTCAGCGCCCTGCACGAAGCCGTAGCCGTAACGGATGACAGCGGGAACAGCCATGCCGCCCAGGAAGCCCAGCTTGGTCTTGCCGTCCTTGGCAATGGCGTAACCTGCCAGATAGCCTGCCTGCTCCTCCTTGAAGGTGATGCAGTAGCAGTTGGAGGGGATCTCATCGGTGCCGATATCGCCCTGGGTGACATCGATAGCAATGAACTTGACATCGGGGTACTGCTCAGCAGCCCATGCCAGAGAAGCGCCATACAGGTAGCCAACGCAGACAATGACCTCAGCGCCGTCGTTGACAGCCTGACGGATCATGGTCTCACGGTCCTCATCGGAAGCGTCAGCCTCGGGGATGTAGTACTGGCAGTCATCGCCCATATAGCTGGAAACAGCGCTCCAGCAAGCCTGGTTGAAGCTCTCGTCATCGATCGTGCCGGTATCGCAGGTCAGAGCGACCTTTGTGATCTTGCTGGCAGCCTCGGAGCCAGCCTCAGAAGCTGCAGAGGAAGCAGTGGAAGAAGCGGTGCTGGTGGAAGAGGAAGAACCACCGCAGGCGGTCAGAGCAGCGGCAGCAGCTGCAGCGCCAGCCACTGCCAGGAAGTTACGACGAGAAATCATCATAAGAAAACTCTCCTTTTTATACATTAAAAATTGCGCTTTAAAAAGGGAATGCGCACACTTGCACATTTACTGACCCAAGTATAGCCGGGTCATGTGAGGAAAGCAAGGCATTTCCGATTACAAAATCTTTACAGATTTTTTGTAAAATTCGCGTAAAAGTCGTACTGCTTCACCAATTTTAGCAAAATATCCGCTTCCCGCCTCACCCTTCCACGGCTTTGTTGCCCGCCACATTGGAGGGGCCAAAGCCGAAGGGCAGCAGCTCGTCCATGCTGCGCTCGATGAAATCATCGGGGGTCTTTGCCATGATGACATTCAGCTCCGGTCCGCCGAACTCAAACAGCGCCTGACGGCAGACCCCGCAGGGCGAGGTGATCTGCTTGTTCACCTCGCCGCGGCGGGAGCCCACCACGGCAATGTCGGTGAAGCGGGTCACGCCCTCACTCACCGCCTTGAACAGGGCCGTACGCTCGGCGCAGCTGGTGGGGGTGAAAGCGGCGTTTTCCACATTGCAGCCGGTGAAGATGCGGCCATCCTCGGCCCGCAGGGCGGCACCCACCATGAAATCGGAGTAGGGCGCATAGGCCTGCTCCCGGGCTTCCAGCGCCATCCGGATCAGGGCTTTCTTTTCGTCTGAAGTAAGATTCGTCATAGGGGACTCCTTTTTATTCTAAAGTATAAACAAACGTTTCTGCGTCTTTCTGAACAAATCCTATACTTTCAAACATTTTGCGGGACTGCTTGTTGAAAGAATAAATTTCTGCATAGCATTGCGGATACTTCTTCTCTTTTGCCAGTGCAATAATCTTCTCAATCACTGTTCTCCCAATGTGCCGATTCTGATACTCTTTGCAGACCACAATCGAAATTTCTCCGCTTGTCTGCAAGCATACATCTCCGCACAGAATGCCCTTATATTCAATGTAGAACAAATCACCATGACTATCCAGATACTGGTACATATTTTTCAGGATAGACAGGTCATAAATGCGATTCTGATTATCTACATGATGGCACAGTTCTGCGTCCTGATACCACGGAAGGGCAATTTCATAGGCTGGGTAATAAGGTACAAGGCAGATATCCTGATTTGGTTGAAAGTCGTTCATCTTTCATCCCCTCTTTTGCACTTCAATTATACGGCGTGTTCTCAAATTCTTCAAGAGATTTCTCGTTGTTCATTTATTATGTAATGAAAGTTCTTGCATTTTTCATTACAGACGCATATAATAGAATCAAGAAAGAGGTGTATTAGAATGGCAAATGCAGTCATTGTGAACTTCCGGATGGACCCAGACCTGAAACGCAGCATGGAAGAGGTTTGCGCCGAGATGGGACTTTCTATGACAACGGCATTCACGATTTTCGCCAAAAAAGTTTCCCGGGAGCACCGCATTCCCTTTGAGGTTTCCGCCGACCCGTTCTACTCGGAAAGCAACATCAATCATCTCCGCCAGATCGTCCACGACATCGATACCGGAAAAGCCAAGCTCACTGAGCACGATTTGATCGAGGTAGATTAAATGAGATTGCTTTGGGAAGAGGAAGCATGGGAGGACTACTGCCTTTGGCAGACGCGAGACAAAAAGCTGCTGAAGCGTATCAACACACTTCTGAAAGACATCCAGCGGAACTCCTACGAGGGCATTGGAAAACCCGAACCCTTAAAAGGTGATTTGAGTGGATGGTGGAGCCGCCGCATCGACGATACGCACCGCATTGTTTATAAAGAGCAGGACGGCAATATCATTATCGCATCCTGTTTCGGTCATTATAGTGACACTTAAAACATAAAAGGGTTGTTGACGTGTGACAACAACCCTTTTTGTGAATGCAAATCAGTACTCCGCGCCCAGTGCCACCTTCATCATGTTGGTGAAGCTGGTCTGGCGCTGCTCGGCGGTGGTGATCTCCGGGGAGACAAAGCTGTCGGAAATGGTCAGCAGGCAGGCGGCGTTCTTGCCCAGGACCTGAGCGTTGGCGAAGAGGGCAAAGCTCTCCATCTCCACGCACAGGCACCCGCGCTCATCCCGCAGCTTTTCCCAGTAGGTGGGCTTTTCATCGGAGGGCTGGCGATAGAACACATCGGAGGAATGGATGTTGCCCTCGATCAGGGGGATGCCCTGCTTTGCGGCAGAAGCACGCAGCTTGTCGTTCAGGGTCTGGCTGGGCAGGGTGAGATCCCCCTCAAAGCCGCTCTGGACCCGGGCATAATTGCTCTCGCTCACAGCACCGGCGGCCAGCACCACATCGAACAGCTTGGCTTTGTCGGTGTAGCTGCCGGCAGAGCCGATGCGGATGATGTTGTCCACATCGTAGAACTTGTACAGCTCGTAGGAGTAGATGCCGATGGAGGGCATTCCCATGCCGCTGCCCATCACACTGATGGGGCGGCCCTCATAGGTGCCGGTAAAGCCCAGCATTCCACGGACACCGGTGACCTGGCGGACATCCTTGAGGAAGGTATCCGCGATGAACTTTGCCCGCAGCGGATCGCCGGGCATCAGGACGGTCTTTGCGAAATCGCCTTTTTCAGCGCTGATGTGGGGTGTTGCCATAATCATTCTCCTTTTTGTTTGTAAAATAAACCTCTCAGGCGCTTCACGCCAGCATACGAGTTGCGGCTCCCAGCGTCCACTTCGTGCAAAGTATTGCACTCGTGTCCTGCTGGCCGCTGCCCCAACAACGCCTCCCTTCATCCGCCACTGGCGGCGGTCGTCGTTGTTGCCTGATAGGGGAGCTAAGTTTATGCTTCGCATTGCCGGAGAGGTTCTGTTCTGATTTATCGCTTTCCGGAGAACACGCTCTGCGGTGCGATGTAAGAGCCGTTGCGGCGGATCTCGAAGTGGCAGTGGTTGCCGGAAGAGCGGCCCGTGCTGCCCACATAGCCGATGAGCTGGCCCTGCCGCACGGTCTGGCCCGCACTGACCGCCAGAGACAGGCAGTGGGCATAGACCGTGGTATAACCGCCGGAGTGGCTGATGATCACAGAATAACCATAGCCCGTACCGGCACCGGCCTTGTTATAACCTGCCTTGGTCACAGTGCCGCCCGCCGATGCATAGATGGGCGTACCGGCAGAGGCACAGATATCCACGCCCTTGTGGCCGCTGCCATACCAGCGCGAGCAGTTGCGGTACCCCGGCACAGGCCAGATGAACTGACCGCTGCCGCCGATGTATGCCGCCGCACCGTTCTTCGTGACCTTCTTGGTGCCAACGACCACCTTTTTGTTCACCGGCTCCCGGATGGTCTCAGTGGAAAGGATGGTCTGCTCCAGCAGCACGCCGTTGGTATCGTAGACGTTCTGCATGGTGACGCGGCGCAGGCCGTTCTCGCCCTCCTGCAGGGTCTTGGTGGTACCCTTGGTGTACTCGTTGGACTGGGTGGTCTCGGTGCCGAAGGGGATCTCCTCCTCCCGCGTCTCCACCTTGGTGATGCGGACTTCCAGCAGAGCCTCCTGCTTGGTCACGATCAGCTGGTCGCCCTCCTGGATATTGGAGTCCTCGGCCAGGGGAGCACCCTTGAAATTCGTATTCAGGGCACACAGCTCCCGGAAGGTCAGGTCGTTCTTCTGGGCAATGGCCCACAGGGTATCGCCCGCCTTGACCGTGTAGATCTTCTCCTGCTGCTGCACGCCGGTCAGCATATCCTCAATGGAATTGTCATCCTCAAAGCTGTCGTTGAAATAGACTCCATCTTCCAGCGTCACATTTTTGCTAAAGCCCACGCTGATATTCTCGTCCGTCTGATCCTCGTAGGGGGCCAGCAGGCTCTCCAGATAGCTGCGCAGGGTGTCACCATCGGAGCAGACTGCCGTCAGCTCCCCATCCAGATACAGAGCGGTGCCCTCACTGATCTGGTCACTGGCGCTCTGCAGAATGGCGTTTGCCGTCTCGCTCTCGTCCATGGTCTTGTGGGTCACGGTGATGGTATAGGTCGGCTCGATGGTCAGCTCGGTCTTGTCCGAACCGGCGTAATTGATACGCTGCATCACATCCTCTTTTGCGAGGTTGAACACTTCCTCATTGGCCACATAGCCAACGGTCTGGCCGTTCACCTGCACAGCCAGCGCATAGGGCTGGGCCATCGTCCTGTTCCAGACCGTGACGAACACGGCCAGCATACACAGGGGCAGGATGTACATTGCTGTCCGGGGCAGCAGGCTCAGGTTGCGCTTGAGCCCGCCCACAAAATAGCGCCCGGCCGCTTTTACGGAAGCACCAAAGCCCCGCTCCCGGCGCACATCGTTGGCGTGGGCCGCCACAGCGCCGAGGCCCTTGAAGAACAGGTAAAGCGGTGCCAGCAGATCCTTGAACATCTGCGCCGCACCGGGAAAGGCTGTTGCAATGATGGTATGCAGGGCATTCCTGCACCAGCGGGCCAGTCTGCGGGCCACGGCAGCAATGCCGCGCCCTGTGCGCACCACCATGTACTCTGCCGCAAAGCCCAGTGCATAAAGTGCCTCGCCAACTGCCAGCACCACAGCACTGGCCCGCAGCTTTTTGGCCACATCATTCATGTGCCGCTGCGTTTTGCGGCGGAAACGGTGCCGCCGCAGCAGGCCGGAGATCTGGACCTTTGCCCAGAAGCTTCGCAGTTTTTCTCTGCGCTTCACCGGCGCTGCAGGAGCCTGGCTCTGCGGCTCCTTTGTTTTTTCTTCGATCAAAAGGGGTTGCTCCTTCCTGACGTTTTGGGTCGAAAGTTACAAATTCATATCAATTATACACTCTGCCCGATCCGATACAAGGCTTGTCACAAAATTTGGGCAGAGCTTTCACAGAGGTTTCACTTTATTTTCATATTTCAGCGTCCAGCAATGCCCGCATATCCTCGGGCAGGGGGCTCTCCACTGCAACGGTGCGGGCGTGTTCCTCCACCGGCGTTTCCAGCCGGATGCCGCCGGGCACCTCGGTGTAAGCCGGCACCCGGAAACTCTGCCGGGCGCAATGGAGCGCCTGCCGGGCAATGCGGTCACGGTGCCCGCCGTAAAGGTCGTCCCCAGCCAGCGGGTGGCCGATGGATGCAAAGTGCACCCGGATCTGATGGGTGCGGCCCGTCACGGGAACACAGGCAGCAAGGCTCAGGCCATGCTCTGCCTTTAATATGGTATACTCGGTGCGGCTGGGCTTGCCCTCGGGGGTCACGCACCGCCCGATGATGCTGTCCCCTCTCCGGCCGATGGGGGCATCGATGATCCCGGGGCCAAGGGGCAGTTCGCCCTCTACAATGGCGTAATAGAGCTTTTCCACGCCCTCGGCCAGCAGGGGTGCGGCATAGCCGTTCTTTGCGGCCAGCACCAGCCCGCTGGTGTCTTTATCGATCCGGTTCACCGGGCGGAACACCGGGCTTTCGCCGTGGGCAGCCGCCCAGGCGGCATAGCCGTTGGCCAGGGTATCCCGGGGGTAGTTCAGGGTGGGGTGGACCGCCAGATGGGGCGGCTTTTCCAGCACCACGGCAAAGGCATCCTCGTAAACGACCCTGACCGGGATCTCAGGCTGGGGCTCCACGCCGGGGCCGTCGGCGGGCAGCGCAAAGCGAATGGTCTGCCCCGCCTGCACACGGCGGTTGGCCAGAATGGGAACATCGTCCGCAAAAAAGCCGCTGCCATGGAATTTGACCGCCCGGGCCAGCTCCGTGGAGACGGCACACCGGCGCAGAAAGCCGCGCAGCAGCACGCCATCGGCTTCGGGCGGGACATTGAAAAGCAGCTGCATCCTTTGTCCCTCCCAAAAATTTCACGCCATATTTAGATTTATTATACCAAATTTCATCGTCACTTGCAAATCTTGTTTTTTTATGGTATCATGGGGAACGGAAAACGAGTGGAACATACGGCGGCGGGGCGGCTTTGACCGCTCTGAGGAAAGTCCGGGCCTCACAGAGCACGGTAACTGCTAACGGCAGCCGAGGGTGACCTCAGGGAAAGTGCAACAGAAAGGAAACCGCCGCAGCAATGCGGTAAGGATGAAAGGGCGAGGTAAGAGCTCACCAGCGCATGGGTGACTATGCGGCTTTGTAAACCCTACCGGAAGCAACGCCTATATGGGACGTACAGCGCTGCTCGCGTGTCCCGAAGGCGGCACGAGCCTGTCAGCAATGGCAGGCCTAGACAGATCGTCGTTTAATACAGAACCCGGCTTACGGTCCATCTCGTTTTCCATTTGGTGTATCTGCAGGGGGTTGTTAGAACCCTTCTTTGCCCCGCCGTCAGGCGCAGGGGCAGAGAAGGTTGATAACAGCCCTCTTTTCGTTTTGGCCAGAGTGTGGTATACTATCCTCACCACGGGAGCACAGTTGTTCTCCGTGGGCAAACAAGAGAGACAGGATGTGAAATCCTCCGATGAAAGATGGTTTTTTGAAAGCAGCAGCCCTCTCGCCCGCGCTTCGGGTGGCGGACTGCGCCTACAACACCCGGCAGATCCTCACAGAGCTGCGTGCCGCCGCCGCCCGCGGCGTAAAGCTGGCCGTGTTCCCTGAGTTCTGCCTGACCGGCTATACCTGCGGCGACCTGTTTTTGCAGCGCACCCTGCAGCAGGGAGCCCTGACCGGCCTGCAGGAGCTGCTGGATGCCAGCCGGGAGCTGGACACCGTGGCCCTTGTGGGCCTGCCCCTGATGGTGCGGGGCAAGCTGTACAACTGCGCTGCCGTGCTCTGCCGCGGGCAGCTGCTGGGTCTGGTTCCCAAAACGTACCTGCCCAACTACGGCGAGTTCTATGAAAAGCGGCAGTTCACCCCCGGTTCCACCGAGGTGGAGTGGGTGAATGTCTGCGGGCAGGATGTCCCCTTTGGCACCTCCCTGCTCTTCCGCTGCCGTCAGATGCCCAGCTTTGTGCTGGGCGTGGAGCTCTGCGAGGACCTGTGGAGCGCCCTGCCGCCCTCCACCTTCCACGCACTGGCAGGCGCTACCGTCATCGCCAACCTTTCGGCCAGCGATGAAACGGTAGGCAAGGCCGAGTACCGCCGGGCACTGGTGGAAAACCAGTCTGCCCGCCTGCTCTGCGGCTACCTGTACGCCTCGGCAGGCCACGGCGAGAGCACCCAGGACATGGTGTTCGCAGGCCACGACCTGATCGCCGAGAACGGCACCCTGCTGGCCGAGGTGAAGCCCTTTGCGGGCGGCCTTGCCGAGACAGAGCTGGACTGCCAGCGGATGGAATCGGAGCGGGCGCGCAACACCAGCTTTGAGCCCAGCACCGAGGGCTACCAGACCGTGGAGTTCGACCTGGCCCTGACCGACACCGTGTTGACCCGCTGGGTAGACCCCACCCCCTTTATTCCCCACAACGAACAGCTGCGCGCCGAACGCTGTGAGCTGATTTTGAAGATGCAGGCCGATGGCCTGGCCAAGCGTCTTGAGCACGCCCGCGCCAAAACAGCCGTCATCGGCATTTCGGGCGGTCTGGACAGCTGCCTTGCCCTGCTGGTGGCTGTCCGCGCCATGAAGCAGCTGGGCCGCCCCACCACCGATGTGCTGGCCGTGACCATGCCCTGCTTTGGCACCACCAAGCGCACCCGCAGCAATGCGGAGATCCTCTGTGACGAGCTGCACGTCAGCTTTACCGAGATCGACATTGCCTCCACTGTGCACAGCCACTTCCGGGACATCGGCCAGGACGAGAGCGTGCTGGACGTGACCTACGAGAACGGCCAGGCCCGCGTGCGCACCCTGGAGCTGATGGACACTGCCAACCGCACCGGCGGCCTGGTGGTGGGCACCGGCGACCTTTCCGAGTTGGCCCTGGGCTGGGCCACCTACAACGGCGACCACATGAGCATGTACGGCGTGAACGCAGGCGTACCCAAAACGCTGGTGCGCCACCTTGTCCGGTACGAAGCCGACATTGCCGCCACCCCGGCCCTGAAAGAGGTGCTGCTGGACATCCTCGACACCCCTGTGTCCCCCGAGCTGCTGCCCGCCAAGGACAACGGCGAGATCGCACAGCGCACCGAGGATCTGGTGGGCCCCTATGAACTGCACGACTTCTACCTTTATTATGTGCTCCGCTTCGGCTTTGGCCCGGCAAAGATCTTCCGGCTGGCCAGGGCAGCCTTTGCGGGCCGGGAGGAATACCCGGACGCGGTGCTTTACAAGTGGCTGCGCAACTTCTACTGGCGGTTCTTTGCCCAGCAGTTCAAACGCAGCTGCCTGCCCGACGGCCCCAAGATCGGCAGCGTGACCCTCTCGCCGCGCGGGGACTGGCGGATGCCCAGCGATGCCTGCGCCGCCCTGTGGCTGGCCGAGCTGGAACAGCTGTTCCCCCAGAAGGATGCCTGAGCCATGAAGCAGAAAAAAAATCTCTGGGTCAATTTACTGTTTGCCGCTGTTGTTCTGGTGATCGCGGGGGTGCTTTTTTACCTCCGCAGTGCCGGGCAGAGCGGCAGCACCCTGGGCGCGGAGCTGACCTACGGCGATGCAAACACGGTGCAGAAGATCTCCCTGGACAAGGATGCCGTCTATGACATCGACACCGGCTATCTGACGGTGCACATCGAGGTCAAGGACGGCGCGGCACGGTTCATTGATTCCCCCTGCCCTGACCACATCTGCGAAAGCTTTGGCTGGATCTCGCAGGAGGATCAGACGGCCACCTGCCTGCCGGCACGGGCCGTTCTGACCATCGTGCCCCTTGCCTGAGGACATGTCAAAAAGGAGAATTCCTATGTTTGATGAAACTTCCCGTTCCCACATGGACGATGACAGCACCCGGCACATCCACCGGGGTCACCGCCCACCGGAAGAAAAGACTGTGGAGGTGGACAGCGCGGCCTTTTTTGCGCCGGAAACTGCCGCTCCCACCCCGCCGCCTGCACCGCCCAAGCCGCCGAAGCATACCGGCGGGCCTGCCCCGGAGTCAAAGCCCCCCCGCCGCAGGCCGGATGCAGATACCGGCGCGGCCAACCCGAAACGAGGTACTGTTTTGCTGATCGTACAAGCCATTCTGAGCATTGCGGCTTTCCTACAGCTCTGGCGCACCCAGATGCTGCCCGCACTGTATCTGGTCATCATTGCGGCGCTGCTGGTGCTGTTCTGGCTGCTGGTCAAGCGCTGCCAGGAGTACAGCGCTCCCCGCAAGGTATCCCGGGTGTTCTCGGTGTTCCTGTGCGCCTTTCTGGCACTGGGCTGTGTCTGGGCTCAGCAGGGCCTGAGCGCACTGGATAACGTGACCTCCGGCCTTGTCACCGGCACCGAAGCCAACAAGATCACCAAGGAGCCCTTTGTGGTCTACCTGAGCGGCGTGGACAACCGCGGCGAACTGACTGAAAAGGCCCGCAGCGATGTGAACATTCTCGCCGTGGTCAACCCCTCCACCAAACAGGTAGCGCTCATCAACACCCCCCGTGATTACTACGTTGATCTGGCGGGTACCAACAGCAAGGACAAGCTGACCCATGCCGGTCTGTACGGCGTGGAGACCAGCATGGCAACTCTGGGCAACCTGTACGGGGTCAATGTGGACCAATACCTCCGCATCAACTTTGCGGGCTTCATCAGCATCATCGATGCCGTGGGCGGCGTGGATGTCTACTCCGATCAGGCGTTCACCTCGGTGGGCAGCCCCGGCTATTATGATCCCACCACCTTTGCCGAGGGCTGGAACCATCTGGACGGCAAGAGCGCTCTGGCCTTTGCCCGTGAGCGCCATGCCTTTGCCTCCGGCGATATCCAGCGCGGCATCAACCAGATGAAAGTCATCGATGCCATGATGAACAAGATCAAATCCCCCACCGTGCTGATGAGCTTCTCCAAGCTGATGGATGCTGTGTCCGACTGCTTTGTGACCAGCCTTTCTCAGGAGCAGATCTCCGCGCTGGTGCGGATGCAGCTGGCAAGCCTGTCTGACTGGGATATCCAGAGCTATACCGTGACCGGCACCGGCGGCAAGAGCTCCCAGTGCTACTCCGCAAAGGGTCAGAGCCTCTATGTGATGAAGCCGGATGAGAACTCCGTCAACCAGGCCAAGGAGCTGATCGCATCCGTTCTGGGCGGTGAGGGCACCGTGAGCGATACCCAGCAGACCCCTGAAAAGACCGAGGTATTCACCCCCACGGCTGACCCCAACGCGGGCACCTCTGTGGAGGAATCGCCCGACAGCGTCATTGTGGAGGAACCTGCCGAGAGCGTGCCTGCGGAACAGCCTGCCGATGAGCAGCCCGCAGAACCCACCCCCGAAGCGCCTGCCGAGAGCGAGGCTTCCACCGAAACACCTGCTGAGAGTGAAGCCAGCAGTGAATCCACCGGCGGAGCAGAAACACCTTCTATCTCTCTGCCCACGCAGGAGCAGGTGGAATCTGCTGCCAACTCCCTGCATCAGGCCGCTTCCACCGTGCTGGATGCTCTGTTCGGTTCCAGCAGCAGCGGAGAATAAAACAGGATAAAACAGCACAAGCCCCGGGCCTTGCAAAAGGTCCGGGGCTTGTTGTCTGCTGATCTTGCAGGGAAGCGCGATTACTCAGCGTCGCCCAGCTCAAAGGTCTTGACAGAGACAGTGCCGTTGCGGCCAGCCTTGTCGGTGCGCAGATACTGGCGGGTGGTCTCGCCGTTGCTGGTCACGTCAGCAACATAGATCTGCTCGGCCTCGGCCTCGATGGGGAACTCCTCGGCCATGCCCTTCATGGGCAGAGCGCTCAGGTCTGCGTAAGCGTCCTTCACCTTCCACAGCTTCATGGTGTCGCCGTTGGACAGGGTGAACTCGCCGTAGCAGTCAGCGGAGTAGGTGGTGCCATTCACATCCAGATCCTCGGTGCTGACAACGCTGGCGGCAGCGGCCTCGCTCTCGGCAGCTTCGCTGGAAGCGGCCACAGAGGAAGCAGCCTCGCTGGAAGCAGCGGAGGATGCGGTGGAAGATGCACTATTGGAGCAGCCAGTCATGGCAACAGCCAGCACAGCAGCGGTCAGTGCCAGACCCAGAGTACGATTGATTCTCATGTAATAGTCTCCTTCTATTCTGAAACCATATCAATTCCTGCGCCCGGCGTAAACCTTGTACGCACCGGGCGTGCATGTGCTAGTCTACCACAACTGACTATATTGTTCAAGACTTTGCACAAAAAATAACCCTCTCCGTCACGCGAGCGCGTGACGGAGAGGGCTCATATTACTTCAGGATCTCCTGCAGCACGCTGTGGCCGTCCAGGCTGGAAGCATCCACGCCCAGATATTCACACACGGTCTGTGCAATGGTGCCAAAGCAGAGCCGGGTGCCCAAATCCACACCGGGCTTCACGCCCTTGCCGCAGACCAGATACGGCACATACTCGCGGGTATGGTCGGTGGTCTTGGTGTAGGAGGGGTCGCAGCCGTGGTCGGCGGTGATCATCAGCAGGTCGCCCTCCCGCATCCCGGGGATGAAGTCGGCCAGGAAGCGGTCAAATTCGGTGGCGGCGGCGGCATAGCCGGGCACGTCGCGGCGGTGGCCGTAGAGCATATCAAAATCCACCAGATTCACAAAGGCCAGGCCCTCGAAATCCCGGGTCTGCAATGCCTTGGTGAAGGCGATGCCATTGGTGTTGCCGGTAGTCTTGATCTTTTCGGTCACGCCCTGCCCGTCAAAGATATCAAAGATCTTGCCCACGGCGATGACATCCCTGCCGGCCTCCTTCAGCAGGTCGAGCATGGTGGCACGGGGCGGCTTCAGGCTCAGGTCGTGGCGGTTGGTGGTACGGTAGAAGGTCTCGGCGCTGCTGCCCAGGAAGGGCCGGGCAATGACACGGCCCACGCCGTACGCGCCCTTCAGCATCTCACGGGCGATCCCGCAGTAGCGGTAAAGCTCGTGCACGGGCACCAGCTCCTCGTGGGCAGCCACCTGGAACACGCTGTCGGCGCTTGTGTAGACGATGAGGGCATTTTCCTTCATGGCCTGCTCACCGTAGTCCTTCAGCACCTCGGTGCCGGAATAGGGCAGATTGCAGAGGACTTTGTGGCCGGTTTTTGCCTCAAACTCCTGAATGAGCTCCTCCGGGAAGCCGTTGGGGAAGGTGGGCAGCGGGTTCGGGCTGACCACACCGGCAATCTCCCAGTGGCCGATGGTGGTATCCTTGCCCATGCTCTGCTCCTGCAGGCGGGCAAAGGCACCGGCGGGCGCGTCGGTCTTTTCGCCCGCGGTCACACCGTCAATGTTGAACAGGCCCAGCTTTTTCAGGTTAGGGCAGTTGAAATTGGGATGCCCTGCAATGGCCCCCAGCGTGTTGGTGCCCTCGTCGCCAAAGGCGGCTGCATCCGGCTCCGCGCCGATGCCAAAGCTGTCCAGCACGATCAAAAATACACGCTTTTCCATATGTTTTCACTCCATTTTCCTCCGGGGCCGCCCCGGAACAGTCGCACTTTTGCTTACCTTCATTATAAGCAAATCCCGCCGGTTATGCAAGCGATTTGTGGTGGAAAGTTTTTTGTTCAAACCTGATGAAATCTTAGCAGTTTCTTTGCAAAGATTTTTCTTGCGCTATTGTATCCAAGAGCTTATAATGTATAGTGGTATGGTTTGTTGAAACAGCCATATTGGCGTATACTGCCGCCGCGGGCGCAAAGCAATCACTGCCCGCCAGAGAGCAGCCAGCTTGGGCTGCTGCGTCAAGATATATAGCGTGAACGTTGGAGGTATTTTATGAGAAAAACGAAGATCATCTGCACCCTGGGCCCTTCTACCGATAAGGGCGATGTCCTGCGCGACCTGATCGCAAACGGCATGAACGTGGCCCGTTTCAACTTCTCCCACGGTTCCTACGAGGAGCACGGCGGCCGTCTGGCAAAGCTGAAGGCGCTGCGTGAGGAGCTGGGCAAGCCCGTTGCCGCCCTGCTGGACACCAAGGGCCCCGAGATCCGTCTGAAGGAGTTCAAGAACGGTGTGGAGATGCTGGAAGCCGGCCAGACCTTTACCCTGACCACCCGCGAGGTGGAGGGCACCAAGGAGATCTGCTCCGTCACTTACAAGGATCTGCCCCAGGACGTGCAGCCCGGCGGCACCATCATGCTGGACGACGGCCTGATCATGCTGCACATTGAGCAGGTCACCGACACCGACATCATCTGCACCGTGCTGAACAGCGGCAAGATCAAGACCAAAAAGGGTGTCAATGTGCCCGGTGTGCATCTGTCCATGCCCTACCTGAGCCAGAAGGACCGCGAGGACATCATCTTTGGCGTGCAGAACGGCTTTGACTTCATCGCCGCTTCCTTTGTGCGCACCGCACAGGATGTGTACGACATCCGCAACCTGCTGAATGAGTACGACTCCAACATCCGCATCATTGCCAAAATCGAGAACCGCGAGGGCGTGAACAACATCGACAGCATCCTCTCCGCAGCCGATGCCGTCATGGTGGCCCGTGGTGACCTGGGCGTTGAGATCGACTTCACCGAGCTGCCCGGCATCCAGAAGGACATCATCGACCGCTCCTTCTCCTTCGGCAAGCCCATCGTCACTGCCACCCAGATGCTGGACAGCATGATGATCAACCCCCGCCCCACCCGTGCTGAGATCTCCGACGTGGCAAATGCCATCTACGATGGCACCTCCGCCATCATGCTGTCTGGTGAGACCGCTGCCGGTGACTACCCCGTGGAGGCCCTCAAGACTATGTCCGCCATTGCAGAGCGCACCGAGAACGAGGAGCGCTACCGCCCCCAGCGCCACGCCGAGATCCAGATCAGCGTCAGCGATGCAACTGCTCACGCTGCCTGCCTGACCGCCAAGGACGTGAACGCTGCCGCCATCGTCACCGTGTCCGAATCCGGCAACACCGCCCGCCTGCTGAGCAAGTACCGCCCCAAGCAGCCCATCATTGCCTGCGTCATGGACGAGCAGGTGCAGCGTCAGCTCTCCCTGAGCTGGGGCATCACTTCCCTGCTGATGGGCCCCGCCCACAGCACCGATGAGCTGATCGAGATGTCCACCGCTCTGGCCGAGAAGAACGGCTACCTGCACAACGGCGAGCTGACCGTTGTGACCGCAGGCGTGCCTGTGGGCGTTTCCGGCACCACCAACATGATCAAGATCCACATGGTGGGCAACTGCCTGGCCACCGGTGTAGGCGTGGGCCGCGGCAAGACCGATCTGGTCTCTGCCAGCGGCAAGGCCTGCGTCTGCCGCACTCTGGAGGAGGTCAAGGCAAAGTTCCGCCCCGGCATGGTGCTGGTCGTTCCCTCCACCAGCAACGAGATGCTGAGCTATGTCCGCGATGCCGCCGCTCTGGTGGTTGAGGAGCCCGGCCTGAACAGCCACGCTGCCATCGTGGGCAACTCCCTGCTCAAGCCCACCATCGTGGGTGCTGCAGGTGCCTGCAGCCACATCCGCGACGGCCTGGATATCGCTGTGGATTGTGTCCACGGCAGCGTCCAGCGCCTGCAGGCCTGATCCTGAAGGAGAACATTATGGAACGCATTGCAAGCTTCTGTGTCGATCACACCAAACTGGACCGGGGCATGTACCTGAGCCGTCAGGACGGTGATGTGCTGACCTGGGACATCCGGATGAAGAAGCCCAATCAGGGCGATTATCTGACCACCGGTGCCGCCCACACGCTGGAGCACCTGTTTGCCACCTACGCCCGCAACAGCGCGGTGAAGGACGGCGTGATCTACGTTGGCCCCATGGGCTGCCGCACCGGCTTCTACCTGCTTACCCGCGGGCTGACCCCGGCACAGGCATTGGAGCTGACCATGGATTCCTTCCGCTTCATGGCCGCCTTTGAGGGGGATATCCCCGGTGCCAGCGAGGTGGAATGCGGCAACTACCGCGATATGGATCTGCCCGCCGCCAAGGCCGAGGCAGCCGCCATGCTGCCGGTGCTGGAAGTACTGACCGCTGACCAGCTGCACTACTAAGCGATACAGCAAAAGACCTCCCCATGCAGGCAGCACCTGCACGGGGAGGTCTTTTTGCGTTTCAGGAAAGCGATTTGCGGAGTGCTTACTCCACGATGATGCTCTTGCCGGTCATCTCAGCGGGGACAGGCAGGCCGATATAGGGCAGCATGGTGGGGGCGATATCTGCCAGGCAGCCGCCCTCGCGCAGCTTCACATCGCCGCAGCCAACGGCCACAAAAGGCACAACGTTGGTGGTGTGGGCGGTGAAGGGAGTGCCGTCCGGGTTCATCATCTTCTCGGCGTTGCCGTGGTCAGCCGTGATAAAGGCGCAGCCGCCTGCGTTCAGCACAGCGGTGACCACCTGATCCACAGCGGTATCCACAGCCTCAACGGCCTTGACAGCGGCATCGAACACGCCGGTGTGGCCGACCATGTCGCAGTTGGCAAAGTTCAGGATGACCACGTCATACTTACCGCTCTCGATGCGCTTGACGCACTCAGCAGCCACCTCAGGGGCGCTCATCTGGGGCTGCAGGTCGTAGGTAGCAACCTTCGGGCTGGGGATGACGCAGCGGTCCTCACCCTCGTAGGGAGCCTCCACACCGCCGTTGAAGAAGAAGGTGACGTGTGCATACTTCTCGGTCTCGGCAATGCGCAGCTGGGTCTTGCCGTTCTCGGACAGGTACTGGCCCAGAACGTTCTTCAGCTCCACGGGAGGATAGGCGACCTCGCAGTTGGGCATGGTGGCATCGTACTCGGCCATGCAGACATAGTTGACCTGCTTGCGGCCGCCGCGGCGCTCAAAGCCCTTGAAGTCGTCATCGCAGAAGATGCGGGTCATCTGGCGGGCACGGTCGGGGCGGAAGTTCATAAAGATGACGGTATCGCCATCCTGCACGCGGCCACCCTCACAGGTGACGCAGGGCAGAACGAACTCGTCGGTCTTATCGGCAGCATAGGATGCCTCAATGGCCTCGGCAGCGTTGGCAGCGTGGTTGCCCTCACCGTAGACGAATGCGGCGTAAGCCTTCTCCTCGCGGTCCCAGTTGTTGTCGCGGTCCATGGCGTAGTAACGGCCGGAAACGCTGGCGATCTTGCCAACGCCCAGCTCATCCAGCTTGGCCTGCAGGTCAGCCAGGAAGCCCTTGCCGGCGTGGGGGTCAGTATCACGGCCATCGGTGATGCAGTGCAGGTAGACTTCCTTTGCGCCCATGTGCTTTGCCATTTCCAGCACGCCGAACCAGTGGTCAGCGTGGCTGTGGACACCGCCGGTGCCCACCAGGCCCATCAGGTGGATGGCCTTGCCTGCCTCAATGGCGGCCTTCATGTTCTTGACCAGCACGGGGTTCTTGAACATCTCACCATCCCGGATGGACTTGGTGATGAGGGTCAGCTGCTGGTAAACGATGCGGCCAGCGCCCATGTTGGTGTGGCCCACCTCAGAGTTGCCCATCTGGCCATCGGGCAGGCCGACAGCCATGCCGGAGGCCTCGATGGTGGTCATGGGATATTTTTCCATCATGGCATCCAGATGGGGGGTCTTTGCGGCGACCACGGCATTGCCGTAGGTCTCGTTGGGCACCCAGCCAAAGCCATCCATGATGCACAGAAGTACAGGTTTCTTGGACATAACGTTGAATCTCCTTTGATTTAGAACAAATAGCGCCCGGCACAGCGCTGGAAAACGGCGCAGCCGGGCGCTGGGAAAACAGGTCAGAGGGCTTTCTCAGCCGTTGGAAGCGGCATTGACGATAACAGCAAAATCAGGAGCCTTCAGAGATGCGCCGCCGATCAGGCCGCCGTCCACATTCTTCTTGCCCAGCAGCTCCTCGCAGTTCTTGGCGTTCATGCTGCCGCCGTACTGGACCGTGACAGCCTCGGCCACAGCCTCGCCGTACACTTCGCCGATGACCTTGCGGATCTGAGCGCAGACCTCCTCGGCCTGGTCAGCGGTCGCGGTCTTGCCGGTGCCGATGGCCCAGATGGGCTCGTAGGCAATGACCACATTTGCCATCTGCTCGGCGGTCACGTCGCGCAGGGCGATCTTGGTCTGCATCCGCACCAGCTCCTCGGTCACGCCCTCTTCGCGCTGCTGCAGGCTCTCGCCCACGCAGATGATAACCTTCAGGCCCGCATTCAGGGCAGCCAGAGCGCGCTTGTTCACGGTCTGGTCGGTCTCTGCAAAGTACTGGCGGCGCTCGGAGTGGCCGACGATGACGTACTCCACGCCCAGATCCACCAGCATATCGGCGCTGATCTCGCCGGTGAACGCACCGGACTTCTCAAAGTGGACATTCTCAGCACCCACATGGATGTTGGTGCCCTTGGTCTTTTCCACGGCGGTGACCAGATCGGTGTAGGGGGTGCAGATAACGACCTCACAGGAAGCATCCTTGACGGCGGGGATCAGCTCATCCACCAGCTTGGCTGCCTCAGTGGCGGTCTTGTTCATCTTCCAGTTGCCTGCAATGATTGCCTTACGCTTTGCCTTATCCATTCTAACGATCTCCTTATCAAAATATCTCCCCGCCGCCTTCGGTGCCGCCTCTCCCGGCTGGAGAGGCAGGATAAACGACATCTCCTGCCTCCCGGATGGGGGCTGGCGAACGTCGGCAAGGCTGAGAGATCTTATTACCCAAAATAAAAAGTGC
>ONZR01000208.1_pt1 | contig 30253 bp, 24 predicted proteins | sample 1671691 | NCBI WGS metagenome assembly ONZR01 (sample SAMN06348182, study PRJEB24527) | human gut metagenome | biome: human gut; feature: ankylosing spondylitis patient; material: feces | host: Homo sapiens | place: China | collected 2015-10 | reverse complement strand
ATAATTTTATTATTATGATACTATTATAATGCAAATATAGGAAAGTTTAACCATTTAAGGAATTCTCTTCCTTGCTATCTGCTACCCCGAAAAATCTTCTTCTTAGAAGAAGGAAAAAAAGAAGAAAAATAGTTTCGAAAAAATTTGGTGGTTTCAAAATAATGATGTACTTTTGCACCCGAAATCAAGCATTAAGAGTTGCCCAGTTGCGGCACACCAACCGAGTTTCGCATAGAGATAACCACGGTGGTAAAAGAATGTGTAAGTGTTTAACAACTTAAAATAATTATCTTTATGAATCCAAATTCAGATTTAAAGAACAAAAAGAACAATGAGAGTGTAATGGCAGCTAATGCCGAGTCATCAACTGTTGATGCAGGCTATGCCGAGTCAAGAATTTCAGAGTATGCTGCCCGTTTTGCCGCATACAGCGATGAGCGTTTGAAGCAGACCGTGGATCACGAGCGCAAGGTTCGTGGTTGGGGCAGCGAGCGCAGTTACTTCCTTGCCGCCTTGCGAGGAGAGTGCGAGAAGCGAGGCATTGATTACTGCTGGAAGTAGGGGAATGTTTCCCACGGATTTCACAGATTTCCACAGATTTTTTTGACCAATGCGGTCGGATGAAGGTCACGCAGATTTGGCTTTCCCTTCGGCCGCCGATTTTCAATTCGCAAATGACGCAGAATTTATTCGACCGTACAGGTCGAACAGTTTTTGCTAATCTTGGCAGAATACTCTGCAAAATTGGCAACAAAGGATAATTAATTTATGCTTTGCTGCCAAAACTTCATGCTTTTTTAAAAAAACTGTTTTTCAATCCATGCCATCAATACCGCTACTGCATATTGCTGCTCTTCTTTTGTCAGCTGTCTTCCGGCAGGTATATGATGCCATTTGAAGAAACATCCACGACAGCAGCCTGTAGCATGCTGGACTATAAATACAGGATGCCCTCTCATTGGTGTCTGCTTGCCGTCATTGGGTATAACGGCTGGAGCAAGGCGTTTGGCAACAAAATCCTCTGCATGCTTACGGATGGTTGCCAAGCCCTTTTCTGCAATATATTCCTTATCCCTTTTCGAAAGGTGAAAACGGCTGCGGAATGCGGATTTGGAAAGTCTTTCAAACAGATCTGTCAAATCATACTCTTTGTCTGGAGAGGTATGTTTTTCCTTGTTTTCTGAAGAGACAGAATCTTTCTGATGATCCTCTTTCTCCTCAGGAAACAAATTGAGTTCTACATATCTAGCATGGTTTGCCCTTGAATCTTTTTTCATTTTCATCAGTTTCTTCAACGCTTTTCTTCAACGCTTTTCTTCTGGGTATTCGGCAAGAATCCTGCTATGATGCCGAGCAATGGCAGGAAGGCACTCACCTGGAAGATGAACTCAATACTGGTCTTGTCGGCTAGCCATCCGAAGAAAGCTGAACCCAGTCCTCCCAGTCCGAACATCAGTCCGAAGAAAATGCCTGCTATCAATCCCACTTTATCTGGCATCAGGTCGGTGGCATATACCACGATGGAAGAGAATGCAGAGGCGATGATCAAGCCGGAAAGGAAGGTACAGATGATGGTCCACGTGAAGTTGACGAAAGGCATGGCGATGGTAAAAGGTGCTGCTCCCAGAATGGAGAACCAGATGACATACTTTCTGCCAAACTTGTCACCCAGCATGCCTCCTGCTACGGTACCTATGGCAAAGGCGGCAAGGAATACGAAGAGGCACAGCTGCGAGGTCTGCACCGAAACCCCGAACTTATCCATCAGGAAGAAGGTGAAGTAACTCGTAATGCACGCCGTATAGAAATACTTGGAGAACACGAGCATGATGAGGATGAACAGAGCCCAATACTTCACCCTTTTAGAGATATGGGTGTTGAGAAGCGGTTGTTTCTGCGGATGGTTCACCACGTAAGCCAATCGTGCCTTATACCAGACTCCCAATCTTACCATGATGATGGCAGCCAGTAGTGCTGCAAGGGCAAACCAGGAGATGGCATGCTGACCGAAAGGCAGGATGATGATGGCTGCAAGCAATGGTCCTATTGCAGACCCTCCATTGCCACCCACCTGGAAGATGGATTGTGCCAGACTCTTCTTGCCTCCCGATGCCATCTGTGCCACTCTCGATGCTGTGGGATGAAACACGGACGAACCCAGACCTACAACGCTCACTGCCAGGAGAATCAGAAAGTAATTCTCGGCGAAAGCCAGCAGGAGCAGACCCACCAATGTGAAACACATGCCGATGGAGAGGGCATAGGGACGGGGATGCTTATCGGCATAAAGTCCTGTGAAAGGTTGCAGAATAGAAGATGTCATCTGGAAAACCAGCGTGATGATGCCTATCTGTGCAAACGAGAAGTCGAACTTATCCTTCACAATCGGATAGATGGAAGGGATAATCGACTGAATCATATCGTTCAGGAAATGGGAAATGCTACAGATGATGAGCATGGAATACACTGTACCCTCTACCATCGTAGGATTTCCCTTGATTTTACTGCCTATAGACTTGATGTTCATTTGTTTTTTACTCTCTTATTTGAAAATCAACTTTTTATGTTTTTTTTCTGCTTCAAGCTCCAATAGCCTTCTCTTTGCGTCTAATCCTCCGGCAAAACCTGTAAGGCAATGATTGCTACCGATAACACGATGGCAGGGAATGAAAATGCTGATGCCATTAGCTCCGATGGCACCAGCCACGGCTCTTGTGCTATTGGGGTTACCCATACTTATGGCTATTTCCTTATAGCTTCTTGTTTCTCCGTAGGGTATGTTGAGCAATGCATGCCATACTTTTTTCTGAAAATCGGTTCCTATAGGACGCAACGGAATATCGAATATCTTGCGGATGCCGGTGAAATATTCATTCAGCTGCTTCTTGGCAAGTTCCAGGATAGGGGATGTCTCAATTTTGAACTCAGCCTTCATATACTGCGAAACCCGAAGCTTATTGCGCTCTGCACATGGCATTTCATTCCAATCACAAAGACACAAATCATCACCCACAGATGCCAGAATTAACTCTCCGCAGGGCGAGTTGTAATATTGGATGTTTATTTGCTGCATTCTATCAAATACGATGAAACGGAATCTTTATTTTTCATACAATTCTATCGGCAAACCATCTGGGTCACTGAAGAATACAAATCGCTTGTCAGTATATTCATCCGTGCGTATAGGCTCATGCGCGATGCCTTTACTGTCAAGTTCATCAATTGCATCCGAAAGATCATCTACCTCAAAAGCAAGATGGCGCAGACCGGCTGCTTCCGGATAGGAAGGACGTGCTGGTGGGTTAGGAAAGGAGAATAACTCGATGACATAGTTGTCATCAAGCCAGCAGTCAGCTTTCCATGAGTCACGTTCCTTACGATAGTTTTCACTCATGATCTTCATTCCGAGCACATCTGTGTAGAAATGCTTGGATTTCACATAGTCGGAGCAAATCACGGCTACATGATGGATTTTGTTAAGTTTCATATCTTATGAATGTTTAAATGTCGGTAATGCCCAAGAACTTACGCAGGGATTTCATTACTTCTTGAATATTCATGCCATTAAGTGCGTTATATTGTACTTATTGTGCAAAAATAATAAATATTTTCAGATTTCGCAAGATAAAGTACAATATCGCATTCTTATTTATAATATATTATACTATTATTGAACTTTTCTTTGAGTTTTGCCATATTTTCATTAACTTTGCCTGTAAAACTATCATTAAGGTTATGACTTAACTCCTCAGCGACCGCAGGGAGCGATAACTCCTTTAACTTCTGAACTTGCGAAACTTGAATATACAATGGTATTTTGAGCCGATTCAACATAAAGTCACCTTCAGAAATAGCTTCTCAAAAACAGCAATTCAACTTTTATTCTCCTTTCACGACTACCATAGTATGCACATAATCAACCATTTAAGTGTGAATGGAGATTTCTGTACCCTTATGGGCATGGTAAGCGGCAATGTTGTGCCATAGTGAGGCAAGAAGCGCTATAAGCCGCTTTACGCCTCGTCAGTACTATCATGGCGACCTCTCAGTAAAGTCTTTGCGCCTTGTAAGTACTATCATTGTTGCTTGTAAGTGCTATCATAGTTGCTTGTAAGTACTATCATCGTTGCATCGGTTTTACGTAAATAGTCTTCGGAGTAACCTTTACTTGTTGTCGGAAGAATTAATGTTATAAGCCGGAGAACCCTATATCTTCAGCCGCACAACAGCTGTTGTGCGCTTGCATAACAGCTGATATGCGCTCGTCCAACAGCTGTTGTGCAAGCGGAAATCAGCTGGTGGGCGATTTCAATATCCGCTGCCCCTTCTCTAGAAGTCGCAAGGCAGGGCGGAGAGCTGCTGCATGATGGTCTTTGCCATACGGGCATGACCGGCATCATTAGGATGAAGACGGTCGGTATCCGGCTTGTTGAACATCTGGGCACCTGCATCGTAAAGAGGGAAGAGACCAGAAAGGGAGTTGAGGTCAATGACCGGCACCGCCCAAACATTGCCCACCTCCTTAATCGCCTTCACGTATTCATCGAAGAAGATGCCACGTACGTTCTCGTACATCTCATCTGGCTGAATGTTCTTGTCACCACTGGCAAAGAGGGCACGATGCACAGGAGTCATCACCACAATTTGCTTGGTAGGATACATCTGCTTCAGTTTCGACATGGCGATGTTGATGCGTCCTTTTAAGGTGTTCTTATCCATGGCAAAATGGCGGTGGCGACGCTGTGCCATTTCGCTTGGCTTGTGAAGGGCTACTCTCACACTGTCGAAAGTCTCAGTGTACCATTCGCCGATAGGCACACCATTGTTATAATCGTTGGTACCCATAAAGATGAGGATGGCATCAAAATCATCGCCATGCTCCTTCTGGAGCTTATCTGCCTGGCGGGGAATGTCGTTCCACTGTCTGCCGCTCACACCATAAACGTATGGGGTGATGCCGAGCCAATCCTGCAGGAATCCCCAGTATTTCACTTTAGAAGCCTTGATGTTCGGATCGGTGATGGAGTCGCCGAAGTAAGCCACTTTCTTTCCCTTCCAGGGATGCTGAAGGTTCTTGAAAGCCTTTTCTTTTTCGGCGATTTCTTTCTTGCTCATCGCTTTCTGGGCGAAGGCGGGCATGGTTGGCATCGCCAAAGTCAAGGCGAGTGCCAGGGTAATCATTGTTTGTTTCTTCATTGCTAGTTTGTTTTTAATCTCTTTCTAGGCGCAAAGGTACGGCAAAAATCTCATACTAAGCTATATTTTTTGTTCAAATATCGTTCTTTTTCTGCTTTTTTTAGTAATTTTGCAGCCGAAAACAAAAAATCGGTATTATTAAATAAGGTATTAAGAGGGATGACTGTAAGTTTGAATCATTTGAGTGATTTGGTTCGCAAGCGAGTGGCTGTTGCGGCTTATTATTTTGTGCCGGGAGTGGTGTTTGCCAGTTGGGCAAGCCGTATTCCGGATGTAAAACAGATGTTGCACTTGAGCAACGGACAGCTGGGAACGGTGCTTTTTGCCATTCCCATCGGCCAGTTTCTGATGATGGCTTTTTCGGGCGTTTTGGTGAGTAAGTTTGGCAGCAGGAAGATGATTCTGCTTGCTGAGGTGCTCTATGCTTTCGTGTTGTTCTGTATGGGAAGCAGCAGTACGGTGTTCCAGCTGATTCTTTCTCTGGTGGCTTTCGGAATGATGGTAAATCTGATGAACATCGCTACCAATACGCAGGCTTGTCTGGTGGAGAAGATGTATGGGCGCAACATCATGTCTTCATTTCATGGCTTGTGGAGTTTGGGCGGATTCTCGGGCGGTATCATTGGCGCAGTCTTTGCCAATACCCTGCTTCCGATAGAGGCTCATTTCGGAGCAGTCTTGTCGATGAGTCTTCTCATTATCGCCTTCGGATTCAGATATCTGGTAGATGATGCTACGGCAAAGGCTGAAGAGGAGGATGTTCCGAAGTTCGCTTTCAAGACCATCGACCCGATTCTTTTTCTCCTGGGATTGATGGGATTTGCCGGCATGTTCTGTGAAGGTACTGTTTACGATTGGAGTGGTGTATATTTCTCATCAGTAGTAAAACCCGATGAGGCTTTTATCCGTGCGGGCTATGTGGCTGGCATGGGAGCGATGACTCTGGGTAGATTCCTTGCCGATGGCTTTGTTACGAAATACGGCCCAGCCAGGGTGTTGAAGGTTTGTGGTGGTTTGATATTGGGCGGTTTGTGGCTGGCTGCTGCCTTTCCTTATCTGATTCCTGCCACTTTGGGCTTCCTGCTGGTAGGTTTCGGCATCTCTTCATCGGTGCCTATCTGTTACAGCATCGCCGGAAAGCTGGGAACCATCAAGGCGAGCATCGCCATCACCATCGTTTCGAGCATCAGCTTCTTCGGTTTCCTGGTAGGACCACCGGTTATCGGATGGCTTGCTGAGGCCACCGGACTCCGCATCGCCATCAGCATCGCCGCCTGTCTTGGTCTGATGATCGCGTTTGTTGCCGCAAAGGTGGAAAAGAGAATATCTTGACTGCTGGTGAATATGATTCATAGTGATGTTATTCACCACGATATTTCTTTTTATCCTTAATGGTAATTGTTTCTGCCCTTAATGATAATTGTTTCTTTTCTTAATGGATTTCTATGTTCAACACTGCTGAATGTAAGTTCAACACTGCTGAACATAAGTTCAACACTGCTGAACATAGGTTCAGCACTGCTGAACATAGATTTCTATTAGGGACAGAAACATTTTTCTTATGGCTTACCAAGAACTTTCCTGCTTCTCCTGCTTTTTCCGGCAGGTAAGAACGGCCTTCATTCTTATGAGCAACAAACAAAAAGGGTGTGACTAATCGACTAGTCACACCCTTTTTGTTTGAATTTACGTTGTTATATTAGATAAACAAGCTTCCTATCTGGAAGACCAGGGCTGATACTACCCATGCCAATAGTGTGGTGTAGCCGGCGGCGAAGCCTGCCCATTTCCAACTGCCCGTCTCTCCCTTGATGGCGGCGATGGTGGCGATGCAAGGGAAGTAGAGCAATACGAAGAGAAGGAAGCAATATGCGGTGAGCGTTGCCTTAGATTCCGCCTCGGCATCGCTGTAACCGTAGGTCTTCTTCAAATCAGAAGTCATCTGCTTCTTCAAGACCTCGTATTTTCCGTCTTCATCGTTGTAATCCTGATCATCAGAGAAACTGTCGTTGTTGCTGTAGAGCACACCCATCGTTGAGGCTACAATCTCCTTGGCACCCACACCGGATACCAGACCCACATCCAGTTTCCAGTCGAATCCCTGTGGGGTAAAGATAGGCTCGATGGTCTTACCGATTCTGCCGATATAGCTCTGTTCCTGCTGAGCCTGGTTATCAAGTTCCTCATTGTGAGGGAAGTAGCCCAATGCCCAGACGATGATACTTGCCACGAGGATGATACCACCCATCTTCTTCAGATACTGCTTACCCTTTTCCCAGGTATGGCGGCCTATCGCCTTCCAGGTAGGGAAGCGGTAAGGAGGCAACTCCATTACGAACGGGGTATCTTCGCCCTTCACCACGAAACTGGCAAAGATGCGGCTCAATATCACGGCAAGGAAGATGCCGATGAGATAGAGCGATACCATGATGAGTGAACGGTATTGGATGGCAAAGAACGTTCCGATGACCATGATGTAGATTGGCAGACGAGCCGAACAGCTCATCAATGGCAATATCAGCATCGTTATCAGACGGGAACGGTGACTCTCGATGGTTCTCGTTGCCATCACCGCAGGTACGTTACATCCGAATCCCATAATCAGCGGGATGAATGACTTGCCATGCAGGCCCATCTTGTGCATCAGCTTATCCATGATGAAGGCGGCACGAGCCATATATCCCGAATCCTCCATATAAGAAATGAAGAAATACAGAATCAGAATCTGTGGCAGGAATACGATGACCGCACCAACACCACCAATCACACCATCTACCAGCATATCCTTCACTGGTCCATCCGGCATTGTATTGCTGATGAACTCGCCCAGCCATGCCACGCCGTCCTCAATCCATCCCTTAGGAATCTCGCCCAGAACGAAGGTGGCTGAGAACATGATGAACAGCAGGAGGATGAAGATAGGGAAGCCTACATATTTATTGGTCAGGATGCTGTCGATGAGGTGGGTTACCTGATAGGTATCCTTTGCCTTGCCCGGTTCATAGCCTGCTTCCTGCAATGCACCATGAATGAAACCGTATTTGGCATCCATGATGGCGGTTTCGCTATCCTCCAGGGTCTCTTCCTTCACACGCTTGGCTGCCTCGTCACGGGCTGCGAAGATTTCCTTGGCCGATTTCAGATGACTTACGTATTCCTCGGCGTGCTTATCATTCTCCAACAACTTGATAGAGAGGTATCGGGTAGAGTAGCGCTGGCGGATGGAATCATCTGCCTTCAGATATTTCTGGATATGCTCGATGCCGTGCTCTATCTCATGTCCGTGGTTGATGTGGATATGGCGATAGTGAGCGCTTGAATCTTCCTTGCCTTCATAGAGTTCGATGATGGTCTCGAAGAGCTTATCCACGCCTCGACCATTGGTGAAGACGGTAGGAATCATCGAGATACCGAAGAGTTCGCCCAGTTTGTCGTAGTCGATGTTATCGCCACGCTTCTCGGTTTCATCAAACATATTGAGGGCGCAGACCATGCGGATGTGCATATCTATCAATTGTGTGGTGAGATAGAGATTGCGCTCCAGGTTGCTGGTGTCGATGACGTTGATGACGATATCCGGCGTATGCTCGATGAGCTGCTTGCGCACATAGAGTTCTTCTGGCGAATAAGCCGAGAGGGAATAGGTGCCCGGCAAATCTACCAGATTGAAGTGGTAGCCGTTGAAATCAGCTTCACCTACTTTCGCATCCACGGTTACACCGCTATAGTTGCCTACACGTTCGTGAGCACCCGATGCGAAGTTGAAGAGGGAAGTCTTTCCGCAATTTGGGTTTCCTACCAGTGCCACATTGATGACGCGGTGGAGTCTTTCTGCTTCCTGTTCAGCCAGGGCTTCGTTGCTGGCATTGTCTTTTCTTTCAGCCACGAGCATCTTGTCGCCGAGCGCCTGCTCGTCGCTATCGTTGGAATCTATTACTTTTGAGTCAATTACCTGCTGGCGGTCTTCTTCTTCCGCCTTGCTGAGCTTTGCATCGTTCTTGGCTTCATCAATGGAAACCACCTCGATATGGTCGGCTTCGCTGTGGCGGAGAGAAACTTCATAGCCCATGATCTTGTATTTTACAGGGTCCTGGAGTGGGGCGTTAAGGAGTACATCTACCTTCTTGCCTTTGATGAATCCCATCTCGATGACTCTCTTTCTGAAGCCACCGTGTCCTGATACCTTGACGATAACGGCGCTTTCACCTGTTTTAAGTTCTGATAATTTCATATATCTTTCCTTGTTTTAATCTTTTTCTCTTGTTCTTTTCTTTGAGCATGGCCTTATGGTCTGCTCTTTTTCTTTTAAGTTGCAAAGTTACTAATAATTCTTTGCAACTTGGTAGCAATGATGTTATTTATAACAAAAATACCTAGAAATGATGAGAGTATCATCAAATCTAGGTATTCTTATCATTATTTCTTGTGATGGCAAGATTTCGCTGTCATCACTTATCATCCTTTCTGGTGATTAGATGTTTCTGCCGTGGCAGTTCTTGAACTTCTTTCCGCTGCCGCATGGACATGGATCGTTAGGACGAGGCATGTGCTCGGCACGGTATGGAGTGCGGTTCACCTGGTCAGCTCCCTCGCGGGTATCCTGGTTGGCTGCTGCCTCCTGTGCTGCACGCTCAGCATCGATATCCACTTTGCTCTCTACGTAGTTCTGCTGGGTGTGCTGCTCTGGTGCTGCCTCCTGAACTGGCTGCTCCTGCTCCATGACAGGAATCTGACCACGCATCAGGATGCTGGCGATGCGGTCGTTCATATCATTGATCATAGCGTCCCATACCTTTGCACTCTCCAACTTGAAGATGAGCAATGGATCCTTCTGCTCGTAGCTGGCATTCTGTACTGAGTGCTTCAACTCATCGAGCTTGCGGAGGTTCTCCTTCCAGTCATCATCGATGATGTGGAGTACTACGCTCTTCTCGAACTCCTTCACTACGTTCTTTGCCTCAGTCTCGTAAGCTTCCTTCAGGTTGCATGCGATGTTGTACATACGCTTGCCGTCGGTGATAGGCACCATGATGCGCTCGTACATCGCACCCTGGTTTTCATACACCTGCTTGATGATAGGCATTGCTGTAGCCTGGATGCGGTCGGTCTTGCGCTTGAAGGCAGCCATAGCCTCCTGGAAGGCACGCTCAGCCATCTCGTCGCGTCTGCCGTTCTCGTATTCCTCCTCTGTGAAAGGAATCTCCATGGCGAGGACCTTCAGGAACTCTTCCTTGGCACCGGTGAAGTCGTTGTTGTTCACGATGTTCAGTACGCGGTCCCAGATTACGTTGGCGATATCCATACCGATACGCTCACCCATCAGGGCGTGGCGACGCTTTTCGTAGATAACGGTACGCTGACGGTTCATCACGTCATCATACTCCAGGAGGTGCTTACGGATACCGAAGTTGTTCTCCTCTACCTTGCGCTGGGCACGCTCGATGCTCTTGCTGATCATTGGGCTTTCGATACGCTCACCATCCTCGAAACCGAGACGGTCCATTACCTTGGCGATACGCTCTGAAGCGAACAGACGCATCAGCTTATCCTCCAGTGATACGTAGAATACTGAAGAACCTGGGTCACCCTGACGACCGGCACGACCACGGAGCTGACGGTCAACACGACGGCTCTCATGACGCTCTGTACCGATGATGGCGAGACCACCTGCAGCCTTTACCTCAGGAGTCAGCTTGATATCGGTACCACGACCTGCCATGTTGGTAGCGATGGTTACGGCACCCTTGCCATTTACTGAGCGACCTGCCTCGGCTACAATCTGAGCCTCCTGCTGGTGCAACTTGGCGTTCAATACATTATGAGGAATGTTGCGCATCTTCAACATCTTGCTCAACAACTCAGAAATCTCGACAGATGTTGTACCTACCAAGACTGGGCGGCCAGCATTACGTGTTTCCTCGATTTCGTCGATAACTGCACGATATTTCTCGCGGGCAGTCTTGTATACACGGTCATCCAAGTCCTTACGCTGGATAGGGCGGTTGGTTGGAATCTCAACAACATCGAGTTTGTAGATATCCCAGAACTCACCTGACTCTGTACTTGCAGTACCGGTCATACCGGCGAGCTTGTGGTACATACGGAAGTAGTTCTGAAGTGTGATGGTAGCAAAGGTCTGGGTAGCAGCCTCCACCTTTACATGCTCCTTAGCCTCAACAGCCTGGTGCAAGCCATCGCTCCAACGGCGACCCTCCATGATACGACCTGTCTGCTCATCCACGATCTTAACTTGACCGTCCATGACAACATACTCATCGTCCTTATTAAACATGGTGTAAGCCTTCAAGAGCTGCTGCAAGGTGTGAACACGCTCGCTCTGTACGCCGTAGTGAGCCAGCAACTCGTCCTTGATGTCCAGACGCTCCTGGTCAGAGATGTCTGTGCGAGCTTCCAGGTCACTCATCTGTGTAGTAATATCAGGCAATACGAAGAGCTCTCTATCGTTCACCTGCTTAGCCAACCACTCTGTACCCTTATCGGTCAGGTCGGCAGAGTTCAGCTTCTCATCAACCACGAAGTACAAAGGCTCAACAGCCTTAGGCATCTCACGGTTGTTGTTTGCCATATAGAATTCCTCGGTCTTGAGCAATCCAGCCTTGATACCCTCCTCAGAGAGGTACTTGATCAATGGCTTGTTCTTAGGCAGCGCCTTGTAAGAACGGTAGAGTGAGAGGAAACCTTCCTCAAGCATCTGCTGGTTCTTGGTCTTGCCGCCCTCTGTAATCTTCTGCTTAGCCTCGGCGAGCAACTCGGTAGCCTGCTTGCGCTGTACCTCGTAGAGCTTCTCTACCAGTGGCTGGTACTGCTCGAACATCTGGTCGTCGCCCTTTGGAATAGGACCAGAGATGATCAATGGAGTACGGGCATCATCGATCAGCACGGAGTCAACCTCATCTACGATGGCGTAGTTGTGCTGGCGCTGTACCAGGTCGCTAGGGTTGGTGGCCATATTATCACGCAGGTAGTCGAAACCAAACTCATTGTTGGTACCGAAGGTGATGTCTGCCATATATGCCTTGCGGCGCTCGTCGGAGTTAGGACGATGCTTGTCGATACAATCTACTGAGAGGCCGTGGAACATATAGAGAGGTCCCATCCACTCAGAGTCACGCTTAGCCAGATAGTCGTTCACGGTTACTACGTGTACACCATTACCTGTCAACGCGTTGAGGAAGATAGGGGTAGTACCTACGAGGGTCTTACCCTCACCGGTAGCCATCTCGGCAATCTTACCCTGGTGGAGAACAACACCACCGAAGAGCTGTACGTCGTAGTGGATCATTTCCCACTTCATATCGTTGCCGCCGGCAGTCCAGTGGTTGTGATAGATAGCCTTGTCGCCGTCGATGGTCACGAAGTCGTTGGCTGGGTTTGAAGCCAGCTCGCGGTCGAAGTCTGTAGCAGTAACTACGGTCTCCTCGTTCTCAGCGAAGCGGCGTGCTGTATCCTTTACGATAGCGAAAACCTGAGGCAAAACCTCGTTGAGTGCAACCTCATACTTGTCGAGTGCTTCCTGCTCCAACTTGTCGATCTGGTTGAAGATACCTTCACGCTCGTCGATTGGAGTGTCCTCGATCTTAGCTTTGAGTTCGGCAATCTTAGCCTTCTCGTCCTTAGCGTACTCCTGTACGTACTTCTGGAGTTCCTTTGTTTTTGCACGAAGTTCGTCATTGCTCAAGGCATTCATCTTAGGGTATTCTGCCTTGACTTTCTCTACGATTGGCTGAATCAACTTCATATCGCGAGTTGACTTGTTGCCAAACAATGACTGAAGAATTTTGTTGAAGTTCATTGTTATATTTATTTTTTATTATTATTCGATGTATGATATAGGAGTTAAAGGAGTTAAGGAGTTAAAGGAGTTAAGACAAATGTGGGCTGTCAGTCCTTTTTCCTCTTCTGCTTTTTCCTATTGTTTGTTTACTAGTTTGCAAAAATACAAAAAATATCTGTAAATCTGCAATATTTTACCAATTATTGCCCTTTCTGGCTGCATTTCTTGCTAGTTTTGCTGTCAGAAAGCACATAATCAGCAGTTTGGACCTCGAATAACAATGCTTCCGAAGGGTGCTTTGTACTTATGCACCACAACGGGGCGAAAACAAATATTTAAATGTGAATCTGTCAGAATGTCAGTCTTGACAGCTGCAGGCACAGCTGCCTGATGGTAATGATGCTCTGACATGTTTTCCTCTTCGGAAGCCTGCTTGATGGCTTTGATGACATAGAGGATGTCCTCCTCCAATGCCTTCGCCTCCGGTTGCTGGATGAATTCATCGTAGGATATATCCGTAAGCGCAAACTTCAGCGCCTGCTGATAAGTCTGCGCCTCCATGCCGGTTGCCGCCAGGACAACCAAAAGGGCTGTGATATATCTGTTTACCATCATTTTATTTCCTTTATTTATGTAACTTTTGAAAGTCTTTTTTAGAGCATCTTCTCTCTGTTTCGGTTTGGAGAAGTATCTCTACTTGTCTTTTCTGAGTTTATTCATTAATTGTTTCTGTATAGCCAGCTTGCTGCTGTTGAGGTCGAGCAGGGTTGACTTGATTGCATATCTCATCAGCAAAGAGAATGCCAAAGTGCTCATTCCTTCGGCATAGCTCTGCCAGATTTGCAGGAGCAATGCTACGAGCAGGCACCATCCCCATACCTCGTAATACCAGTAGAGCTTGCCTTTTCTCATCTTCGAGATTGTTTTCCAGGCGAAGATGAGGTTCACTGGGTTCAGCAGCAGAAGCTGGAAGTTGATCTGCACGGTAGGGTGCTGCGAGAAGATCATCGCAAAGAGGATGATGCCCGGCAGACCCGTCAGGATGAGCAGGAAGGCATCAAACCCCCAGAAGTTCTTCTTCTTGCGCCATTCGATGATGCTCACGCCTATGATGATGATGGCGATGAATGTTGCCACCATGATTGGAGTGATGGCTTCCGATTCTGCCACCTGTGCCTGCTTCGGTATCAGGTAGCTGGTGCTATCTACCATCGTGATATAGCCCTCCTTGCCGTTGTCGTATCGGGTGCTAGCCAGATCCTGGGGTGCATTCATATTGTCTTTTCTGCCTTCTGTGGCAAAGTCACGGCTCAGGTTGTCCGGCAGGAACTCCCATTCTCGCTTGCTGATAGGCCGGTCGGCGAGATAGCCCAGGAGTAGGTCGTTGCCGAAACGGCTCCATCGGTGGTCTCCGTTCAGCTTGTGGATTTCCTGGCGATAGGTGGATTGGGTTTCCTTATCATCAAAGTTGGTGTTGCAGTAACCGATGTTGGTGAGAATCATCTCCCTTGCACGGGTGGTGCAGTTGTCGAAGAAGAAGTTGTACCGGTAGGTACGGTTCTCCGGCTTGGCGTTTTCCTCGATGGCATGCAGGATGTTGATCTTCTCGTCCCTGGAGAGATTGATGCGCTGCTGGCGTACCCATCTTCCTTCTGCTGCATATTCGGCGAGGAAGTCGGTCATTGGGTAAATGCCGATCTGGTAGTCGGTGAGTCCGAATACGAAGCGCAGGATGAAGAAGTTCTGCCTGAAACTGAACATGCCCCAGTTGACTGCCACGTCGCTTCCGTGCATCTTGTCCTGGATGCGCAGGGCTGAGTGACCGTAGTACGACCATACCTCGTTGCCTGGTCCGCAGGTGAGGAGCGAAATATCTACCGAGTCGAGCCAGGATGTAGCATCCTCATTGACACGACTGTTCTGCACAGAAATGTCAGGAGTCTGATAGCCTGAAAAATCCTGTGCTGTCACATTAGTAGTTAAATTGGTTAAAATAACCGCTAAAATGACTCCAAAAATATGCTTAAATCGTTTCACGATGCAAAAATAACTTATTATTTTGGAATATCCTTCTTTTTTCTAGATTTTTTTTAATACTTTTGCACTCTGAATATAATTTTGACTGATTTATATATAAATGAGAAAGTTTATTTTAGCAGCCCTCTTGTTGGGTTCTACTCTTATGGTTAATGCCCAAAGTGGTACTAATTCTCCATACAGCCAGTATGGTTTAGGCGTTTTGTCTGAACAGACTTCTGGCTTCAACCGTGGTATGAATGGTGTTGGACTTGGTTTTCATGAGCATAATCAGATTAACTATCTGAACCCAGCTTCCTATGCAGCCATCGACTCCATGACTTTCATCCTGGATGCAGGTATCTCGGGTCAGGTAACCAACTTCAACGAGAACGGGGTGAAGAAGAATGCCAATAACTCCAATCTCGAATATGTGGTAGCAGGCTTCCGCCTCTTCCGCCATCTGGGTATGAGTTTCGGTATTATCCCTTTCACCAACGTGGGATACAACTATTCTACCAGCGGATGGGTGAACAAGAACGACAAGGATGTTACCTACACCAACTCCTACGAGGGTGAAGGCGGTTTGCATCAGGTATATGTGGGTGCCGGCTGGTCTCCACTCAAGGGCTTGTCTGTCGGTGCCAATATTGGCTATATCTGGGGTTCCATCGACAGAACCGTGCAGAACTACTATAGCAACAGCTATTATAAGTCTCTTTACCGCACCTATGGTACTCGTGTGAACAACTACAAGATCGACCTGGGTGTGCAATATACCCAGAAGTTGTCGAAGAAGGATGAGGTAACCCTGGGTGTCACTTATTCGCCAGGTCATAACCTGCATGCCGATGCCGATATGAGCATCATTTCTTCCAATGCGCAGACCAGTACATCTGATACACTTGCCTTCAGCATCAAGAATGCCTACGAGTTGCCTACGATGTATGGCGCCGGTTTGATGTGGAATCACAACAACCAGTGGAAGATTGGTGTAGATTACAGTCTGCAGAAATGGGGCAGCCTGGGCTATCCTACCTACGAGGCTAACAGCAGCGAGCCTTGGGCATTGCGCGATGGGGTGTATAAGGATCGCAGCAAGGTGAATGTCGGATTCCAGTACTGCTATGGTGAGCGCAGCCGTGCTTTTCTCAAGCGTGTGGCTTACCGTGCCGGTGTGAGCTTTGCTACACCATATTATAAGGTGAACGGCGTGGATGGCCCTAAGGAGCTTTCTGTAAGTGCCGGTTTCGGTATTCCTATCATGAACTCCTACAACAACCGTTCGCAGTTGAATATCAGCGGCCAGTGGGTGAAGAATTCGGCTACCGGACTTATCAAGGAGAATATCTTCCGCCTGAACATCGGATTCACTTTCAACGAGGATTGGTTCAAGAAGTGGAAGATGCAGTAATCTGCCCATATTGTGGTGTCTTCTTCGGGAGATGCCACATCTTCTATATATATAATAATGTATAAGATTAAATATTTCATAGTAATAGGTGTCATAGTTTCCTGGGTTTTGGCTGCCTGCCAGAATCCGGTAGAACATACTGCGCCTGCTATCCACGACAGAGACTCTGTGGCGATGATGACTTCGTATGGCGTCAATACACTCATCAGTGATTCGGGTGTCATCAAGTACCGCATCGTTACCGAGCGATGGGAGGTGAATACCAACCGTGTGCCTTCCCGCTGGATTTTTGATAAGGGTATGCTGCTCGAACAGTTTGACGAGAAGTTCCACATCAACAGTTATATCCAGTGTGATACGGCTTATTACTTTGATCAGGAACGTGTTTGGAAGCTTTATGGCCGTGTGCGTATCCTCACCAAGGATGGTCTTCGCTTTACCAGCGAGCAGCTCACCTGGGATGAGAACAAGCATGAACTCTCCAGCCATGTGTTCAGTAAGCTGATTACTCCGGAGCGTACCCTTCAGGGTTCCTATTTCTGGAGCGATGAGCGTATGACCCGCTATTTTGTGAGCAATTCTAAGGGTAGCTTCGAGAAGGGCGACTTCGGTGGTGGAGGCAGTTCATCTTCTGCTTCATCATCCGATTCTACCAGTGCGCCTATGCGCCAGCCTGCAACACCGCAGCGAGCCACCACCATTCCTATCATGCATTGATAGGGTAGGAGAAAATATGTTTTTTAACGATATAATGTATCATGGAAGAAGTTGATATAAGTCTGATTGTGAGTATCCTCATCACGATGGTGTTTTCTGCATTCTTTAGTGGAATGGAAATTGCCTTCGTCTCCTCCAACCGTATGTTGGCGGAAATGGACAAGGAGAAAAACGGACTTACGCAGCGACTCTTGTCGCTCTTTTATAATCATCCCAACGGATTCGTCAGCACCATGCTGGTGGGCAACAATATAGCCCTCGTAGTATATGGTATCCTGATAGCCCGTCTGTTTGATAATACCATCTTTGCTGGTCTGGATGATGGTGTCAAGGTTACCTGCGATACCATTCTCTCTACACTCATCGTGTTGTTTACGGGTGAGTTCCTGCCGAAGACGCTTTTCAAGTCGAATCCAAACCGACTGCTGTCCATCTTCAGTCCGTTTGCGTATCTGTGCTACGTCATTCTCTGGCCTATCAGCAAGTTTAGTACCTTCCTCAGCAAGGGATTGCTGCGCATGGTGGGTATGAAGATGGAGTCTGAAGAGGGGGATGAAGGCTTTTCTAAGGTAGATCTTGACTATCTGGTGCAGTCGAGCATCGACAATGCCACCAATGAGGACGAGATCAACGACGAGGTGAAGATTTTCCAGAATGCCCTGGATTTCTCAGATACCAAGGTGCGCGACTGTATGGTGCCACGTACCGAGATTCAGGCGGTAGAGATTGATACCTCGCTGGAGGAACTCCGCCAGAAGTTCATCGAAAGCGGAAACTCCAAGATCATCGTCTATGAGGATGACATCGACCATATTGTGGGCTATATCCACAGTTCCGAACTCTTCCACAATCCGAAGAGATGGCAGGATCATATCCGCACGATGCCTTTCGTGCCGGAGACCATGCAGGCGCAGAAGCTGATGCAGACCTTCCTGCAGCAGAAGAAGTCGCTGGGCGTTGTGGTAGATGAGTTTGGCGGAACCAGCGGACTGGTGAGTCTGGAGGATATCGTGGAAGAGATCTTCGGCGATATCGAGGATGAGCACGATTCTGCGAAGTATGTAGCCAAGAAGACCGACGACGGCGACTATCTGCTGTCGGCTCGTCTGGAGATAGACAAGGTGAACGATCTGTTCGACCTGGATCTTCCGGAGAGTGATGAGTATATGACTCTGGGCGGACTCATTCTGCACGAATATCAGAGCTTCCCGAAGCTGAATGAAGTAATTAAATTCGACAAGTTTGAGTTTAAGATTATCAAGTCCACATCTCGTAAGATAGAACTTGTGAAACTCCACATCATCAAATAGTTGGATGAGAAGAGGGAATTTTTCGACTTTTTTGCGTTTTCAGCCAAAAAAGATACCGAAAAATTCCCTTTTCTCGTATTATTTTTGTATTTTTGCAACCAATTGGCTACTTGTATCAAAAGCAGTACAATCCTAATAAGGAAAAAATAAAATAATAATAATAATTAAAACGTAATGGCAGCATTAGGAACAATTAGAAAAAGAGGCGTGATACTGGTTTGTATCATCAGTTTCGGCCTTTTCGCCTTCATTGCCGAGGAAGCTTTCCGCTCTTGCGATTCTGCAAAGAACAATGAGCGCCAGCAGATCGGTGAGGTTTATGGCGAGAAAATCAGCGTGCAGGATTTCCAGAAGCTCGTTGATGAGTACACAGAGGTTATTAAAATGCAACAAGGTCAGGAAAACCTTCCTGAGGAGCAGATGAATCAGGTGAAGGACATGGTATGGAATACATACGTGCAGAACCAGATCATTGCCCAGGAGGCTAGCAAGTTGGGTCTTACCGTAACAGACGCAGAGCTTCAGGATATCTTGAAGACTGGTACAAACCCAATGCTTCAGCAGACTCCATTCGTAAATCAGCAGACAGGTCGTTTCGACGCATCTTCTCTCCAGAAGTTCCTGGCTGATTACAAGGCTCAGAAGGCTAACCCATCTGCTAATCCTCAGATGATGGAACAGTACACCAAGATTTTCAACTACTGGTCATTCATCGAGAAGACACTCCGTCAGCAGACATTGGCTCAGAAGTATCAGGCACTCCTGGCACACTGCTTCCTTTCAAACCCTGTAGAGGCTAAGATGGCTTTCAAGGAGGAGAACGAGGAGAGCCAGATCCAGTTGGCTGCCTTCCCTTATTCTGATGTTCAGGACGACAAGGTGAAGGTAGAGGAGAGCGACCTGAAGGCTAAGTATGACGAGATGAAGGCTCGCTTCAAGCAGCCTGTTGAGAGCAGAGATATCAAGTTCATCGATGTTCAGGTTGAGGCTTCCAAGGCCGACCGTGCAGCACTCAACAAGGAGTTTGCTGAGTATCATACACAGCTCGCTGCTGCAGCTGATCCTACAGAGCTCATTCGCAAGTCTGCTTCTACCGTAGCTTACCTGGGTATCCCTGTGAGCAAGGAGGCTTTGCCATCAGACATTGCTTCTGCTATCGATTCAATGGCTGTAGGTGCTACTTCTGCAGTAAAGGCTAACGCTTCTGATAACACATTGAACATCGTGAAGCTGATGAGCAAGCAGCAGTTGCCAGACTCTATCCAGTATCGTGTCATCCAGGTGGCAGCAGCTTCTCAGGCTGAGGCTAAGACCAAGGCTGACTCAATCCACAGCGCTCTTGCTGCTGGTGCAGACTTCGAGGCACTCGCTAAGAAGTATGGTCAGACTGGTGAGAAGGCTTGGATGACTACCAAACAGTATGAGTATGCTCAGACTATGGATAAGGACAACAAGGCATTCATCAACACATTGAATACAGCTTCTGTCAATGCATACAATGAGCTTCAGCTCGGTCAGGGTTATGTCATCCTCCAGGTTTGCGACCGCAAGGCAATGGTAACCAAGTATGTGGCAGCAGTCATCAAGAAGGAGATTCAGTTCTCTAACGATACTTACCGTACAGCATTCAACAAGTTCTCTAGCTATGTAAGTGCTAATCCTAAGTCTGAGGATCTCTTGAAGAATGCAACCAAGAGCGGTTATCGCGTACAGAACCTGAATGATATGACTACAGCTACTCACTATGTAGCTAACATCCATTCTACCCGTGATGCCTTGAAGTGGATCTTCGAGAGCAAGGAGGGTGAGGTTTCTCCTATGTATGAGTGTGGCGACAACAACCACTTGCTCGTAGTAGTATTGGATAAGATTCATCGCATCGGTTACCGCGACTTGAGCGATCCTCAGGTTAAGGAGATGGTAAAGGCTGAGGTCATCAAGGACAAGAAGGCTGAGCTGATTATGGCTAAGGTAGCTGGTGTGAAGAGCATCGCTGCTGCTAAGGCTAAGGGTGCCAAGATTGCTACCGTTAATCAGATTACTTTCGCAGCTCCTACCTTCATCTCTGCTACAGGTGCCAGCGAGCCAGCTGTTTCTGGTGCAGTTTCTGCTACCAAGAAGGGTGCTTTCGTAGCTAACGCAGTAAAGGGTAACGCAGGTGTTTATCTCTTCCAGGTTACTGGCAAGACCAACCGTCCTGTTAAGTTCGATGAGAAGGCTTACGAGCAGAAGTGCCGCCAGAAGGCTATGCAGTATGCCGGCAACTTCATGAACGAGCTTTATATGAAGGCTCACGTAGTGGATAACCGCTACTTGTTCTTCTAAAAACATATTTAAAATTAAATAATTGGGGTGTGTTTCTCTTGCAGAGACCACCCCTTTTTTCGTGTCTCTTTGTGCTGTTTTGTATGTCTTTAAGGTAGAAGTACCTCACTGGTGAATTATAGCCTAGAATAGTAGTTGTTGCACATTCTGACAGTTGTTGACCCTACCTGTTCTGTTGCTAACCTTCGTTGTATAACATAAAAAAAAGGTGTATCGCTCAATTTGGCGATACACCTTTTTTCTTTAGTATGGTTTGTGAAGTTATCCTCAACAGGGATTATCCACGGCTCCACCAATGTTTTTTCTTTGGTGGTTCTTGTGTTGACATCAACTTCTGTTTGATAAGACGACGATAGCTTGTGTGCTTTGTGATAATCTGGTAAATCTCTCCCCAGTCAGGGAGGCCACCGATACCACGGTCGTCAATAAACCAGTCAGCCTTGAGCTTACGTGAGAAATGGTTGTTGCTCTCTACGCTTTCTTCCGGGTAGTCTTTATTGACTGCCCAGAATTCCACACCGCGCTCTCTGCACCATTCTACGGCTTCATCCAGAAGCTTTCCTTCGCGCACACTCCAAAGAATGAGACGGTGATGGTCTTTGATGAGCATCTTGAGTGTCTCTGTGGCAAAAGGCAGCTCTGTACCAATTTTAGGGTACTCGTGAGTTACGATAGTACCATCAAAATCAACAGCAATTGTTGCCATATTTAAATTCCTTTCTCGTTTAATGATTTATAATTGTCGATTACTACTTCTTGATACTTGTATCATTGGCATTGCCATAGTGGCTGTTGCTATAGTTGCCGTAACTGCCATACTGACCGTATGAACCATACTTGCCATAGTTGCCGTAGTTGCCATAGTTACCGTATTTGCCATATTTGCCATACTTACCCACACCATAGTAGAAGCTGTGCTTCTTCTTGGAGAGATCCACACCATTCAGTACCAGGCACATGTTAGGCAACTTCTTCTCGGCATTCAATCCGTTGATCATGCCGAAACTTGTCTTTGCGGTATAGTCTGCACGACAAACGTAGATACAGAGGTTTGCCAGTCTGCCGAGCTGCAAGCTATCGTTAACCAATCCTACCGGTGCTGTATCAAGCACGATGTAGTCGTAATGGTTCTTCAGTTCCTTGATGATGGCATCGAGGCTTGGACGGGTAATCAACTCACCTGGGTTAGGAGGTACAGGACCAGCCATCAGCAGGTCGAGGTTGCTGTTGACGCCCGAAGAGAGAATCTGCTTTTGGATATCCTCCCAAGTGTTGTTCTCGTGAACCATCAGGTTGGTGATACCAGTATGATGGTTGTCGATTTCGAACAACTCTGCCAGACGAGGCTTACGGATATCCAGACCTACTACGATGACCTTCTTGCCCAGCAGAGCCAAAGAGATGGCTATGTTAGAGGCAACGAATGTCTTACCCTCACCAGAGGTTGAAGAGGTAAACATCAGAACCTTTTCGTCCTTCTTCAGCATAAACTGGATGCTGGTACGCAATCCACGGAAGATTTCCTCCATCAGGTTGTTGACGTTCTGGTGAACCACGATATCTGCTCTACCCTTGGAAACATCGCTGGCTACAGGGATGTCTGCGATAACCGGAATCTGAGTCAGCTTGACAACATCTGCATGGCCCTCAATCTTATACTTGAAGAACTCAATCAGGAAGAGGATACCTGCTGGGATGGCAAAACCTAATACCAATGCGATAAGCAGGATGATGGCAGCCTTAGGACTGGTCTTTCCTACGAGTGATGGAGCGTCGATGATCTTACCCTTGTCAGCTGTAGCAGCCAGAGAGATTGAGTTTTCCTCACGCTTCTGCAAGAGCATCAGGTAGAGACCTGATTTTACTTCCTGCTGGCGACCGATCTGTGTCAATACGCGCTCCTGTTCTGGAGAGTTGCCAATCTGGCTGTTATACTGGTTGGCCTGAGATGCGATGCTGTTACGCTGGATTTCCATACCCAGACGAGCCTGGCGCATGGCACGCTTGATAGACTTGGTCAACTCCTCCAACTGTGCAGTCAGTGGAGTAACCGATGGTGACAGTTCGCTGGCAGAGTGCAATGCATTGCTGCGCTCCAAGGCAATCTTGTTATACTGATTGATGAGCTCTGTAGAACTTTCATCAGTCAAACCAACGTTAGATGGGATAGGCTTGTACTTGTTGCCTGGCTCATCCATGTATTTTCCGAGTTCCTTGAGCAGTTCTACCTGGGTGTTAGCTTCCTGCAACTTCTGGGTATAGGTATCTGCGTTGGCAATAGCAGCTGTAGCATTGAGCTTCATCTCTATCACCTTGTTGCGCTTCTTGTAGCTTTCCAACTGGTTTTCGGTAGTGCCCAGTTCAGAGTTGATCTTCTCCAGACGGTTGTTGATAAACTGTTCTGTACGATAGGCTATTTCGTTCTTGTCGAGGTTAGCCTGTCGGTTATATACCTTAATAAGAGTATGCAGATAATCCAAACCGCGCTGTGGGTTCTCGTCGTTCAGTACGAGTTCAGCGATGGTTGTAGTCTTTGAGGTCTGACTGACAGTCAGATTCTTCACATACTTCTCTGCAGCCATCTCAGGAGATACGATCACAGCCTTCAATACGTCGCCGTCTTCCATATTGTAGCCCTTGTTGGCTGTCAGCAGGATAGCACCTACTCGTGTATTGATGGTTGCAGGCAGACCGTTGATGGTCTTCTCAAACTCAATAGGATCCTTTTCGTGGGTGAAGGCATCAATAGGTATGTAGTATTTACCAGTGACATGGAATTGCTTGCCGTCTTTCTCGATGCTTAATTTTACAGGAGCATTCAGCTTCTGCAGGTTCTTGGCATCCATATCCACATTGATTTCCTGTTCCTTATAGACCAGTGGTGATCTGAAGATACCCTTGTGGTAGTAGTTTACGTAGGTTTTCATGTCAATGACAGCCTGACGAGCCATATCGCTAGCCGACAGGATTTCTATCTCGTTGTCAATACCGTTTGAGTTCGTCATGAAACCCAAATTGGCAGCACTCTGAATCATGCTGCTGTTCATACCACCGCCTCGCTTGCTTTGGTCATCATCCTTGATGAGTACTTTTGTCGTAGTCTGGAATACAGGTTTTGCATGCTGCAGGTAGAGATATCCCAGACCGAGACATAAGATGATGGATAGAATAAACCACTTCCAGTTAAGGATAAGTGTGGTGTAGATCAATTGGAAGTCGATAGCCGACTTTTCCTCTTGGTTCTGCACGTTTTCCAATTCTAAATTCTTGTTTTCTTCCATTATTTTAATGTTATTGTTTTGCGTTGAATTTGTATATGAATGAATTCTCAGGTACCAGTTTCTTATCTGTTGTCTGTAGCGATAGCCATCAGATACTGTCCGTATCCGTTCTTGAGCATCGGTTCAGCCAGTTTCTTAAGCTGTTCCTTGTCAATCCATCCCTGGTTGTAGGCTATCTCTTCCAGGCAGGCTACCTTCAGTCCCTGGCGCTTCTCTATCACCTCTATGAAGGTGCTGGCTTCCGAAAGACTGTCGTGGGTACCGGTATCCAGCCAGGCAAAACCGCGCTGCAGGGTTCTTACCTTCAGGGTCTTCTCTGCCAGATAGTGCTGGTTCACTGTGGTAATCTCCAGCTCTCCACGCGCACTAGGCTTGATGTGCTTTGCCACTTCCACCACGCTGTTCGGATAGAAGTAGAGTCCCACTACGGCATAGTTGCTCTTAGGCTGTGCCGGCTTCTCCTCGATGCTCAGGCAGTTGCCGTCCTTGTCAAACTCCGCCACGCCGTATCTTTCCGGATCGTTCACGTAGTAGCCGAATACGCTTGCCTGTCCCTCTTCGGCAGCCTTCACGCTCTCCTTCAGCAGTCCGGTAAAACCGGCTCCGTAGAAGATGTTGTCGCCCAGCACGAGGCAGACGTCATCCTTCCCTATGAATTTCTCGCCGATGATGAACGCCTGCGCCAGTCCGTCAGGCGAAGGCTGTTCAGCATACTCGAAGTGAACCCCCAGTTCGCTTCCGTCGCCCAGCAGTCTCTTGAATCCAGGCAGGTCGAAAGGCGTAGAGATAATTAGAATCTCCTTGATACCAGCCAGCATCAGTACCGATACGGGATAATATATCATAGGCTTGTCAAAGATAGGAATCAGCTGCTTGCTGATGCCCTTGGTGATGGGGTATAGTCTGGTGCCCGAACCACCTGCTAATACGATTCCTTTCATATCTTCTTCTTTATTTCTTTTTATGGTAAAAGTTCTTATTATACCTTTTTATTTTTATATGTTGCACATTCCACAGTCAATGCAGTCTTTGTGCGGAACAGAAAAACGTCTTTAAAAACGTGGCAAAGTTACTAAAAAATATTGAGCGGTGAAAATAATCAGCCTAAAATCTTCATATAATATAGGAAAAATATGCTTTCGGGGAAAAAAAACATCTCTTAATTTGGGTATTTTGCGATTTTATTGTATTTTTGCAGAACATTTAAGAACATTAATGAATAAATAAGATTAAGAATGGGAATATTTTCTAAACTATTCAGTCGTAAAGACGAAGATAAGAAAGTAGGTGGAATGGAAGACTACATGACCCTGGTCCGTGTATATTTCCAGGCAGCCTTGGCTTCACAATTAGGTATCACCAATCTGGCTATGCTTCCAGACCTCCGTGTCTTCAAGACCAGCCTACATGTTCCTACCGTCAACAACCGTCTGGGCATAGGCGAGAAGGCACAGGTCAAGAAGATGATGAAGAACATCTATGATACCGACGATAACTTTTTCAAGGAGATTGATGCCAGCATCCGCAAAAACTGCCAGAAACTCCAGGATGTCAATACCTATCTCATCCAGTTCCAGAACTTCACCCAGGATCTGATGATGCTCATGGGCAACCTGATGAAGTTCAAGCTTCGTCTGCCAAGCTTCATGAAGAAGACCCTCTATAAGCTCACGGCACAGACTGTGGACGATATCTTCAACAAGAACGATTTCTCGGATGCCAGCGTGCTCAAGACCGTGGTAGGCTTGCGCCACTTCAACACCCGTCTGAAGTTCAGCCAGCAATGGGTTACCGATTTCACCTTCCAGGTACTGATGTTGGCAAAGAAGGAGCCACGTCCATCCGATGAAGAGGTGGAAAAGGCAAAGCAAAAGATGGGAAAGTAGCCAATATTCTCCCAAAAAGATAAAAAAAACAGGAGAATATTTGTTTTTTTCAAATTATTCTCTTAAATTTGTAGCCAAAAAATAAAAAGGCATGAGTGCTAGTGAGAAAACAATCAATACGTTTGCCACAAGAGTAAGGCAGATGATTCTCAAGTTTGAAGATATCAAGCATGAGAATGCAGAGCTGTATGCAATGGTGGATGAGCGCGATGCCAAGATCAAGGAATTGCAGGAGAAGTTGACTCAGGCAAAGCATGATTACGACAGTCTGAAGATGGCGAAGATGATGACGATTTCCGACTCCGACATGGAGACCACCCAGAAGCGCATCGCCAAGCTCATCAGAGATGTCAACAAGTGTATAACGCTACTGAGCGACAAGTAATAACTATTGAAGCGGAGGCAGATCAGATGGAAGATAAATTACAGATCAGATTACATGTATATGATACCGACCTCACGGTAAGAATACCGAGAGAGGATGAGGAGTATTATCGTAAGTCGGCTAAGTTGATCGATGAGATTGTCAATTCGTATGCGAAAATCTTCAAGGGGCGCAAGAGCGACAAGGAGATTTTGTATATGGCTCTCATTGATGTAGCTTTGAGATTCGAGAAGGAATCAGATAAAAATGATACCCAACCATATAATGATATTCTGGACAAGCTGACTGCGGAGATAGAAGATACCTTGGCTAAGTAAGAATATTAATAATTATAATACATATATGGTAACAATAATAGCGGCCCTGGTGGCTCTCGTGTTGGGAGGTATCGTGGGGTATGTCATTTTCCGTTATGTCATTAAGGGAAAATATAATGAAATGATAGATGCTGCCAGCAAAGAGGCAGAAGTAGTAAAGGAGAAAAAGCTTCTCGAAGTGAAGGAGAAGTTCCTCAATAAGAAAGCCGAGTTGGAGAAGGAGGTGCAGCAGCGCAACTCCCGCATCCAGCAGAGTGAAAACAAGCTCAAGCAGCGTGAAATCTCGCTCAACCAGCGCCAGGAAGACCTCGGTCGCCGCAAGCAGGAGGTAGAGCAGTATCAGCAGCGCATCGACAATGAGAAGAAACTCCTCGCCGTAAAGCAGCAGGAACTCGAGAAGATGCAGAAGCAGGAGCAGGCTAAGCTCGAAGAGCTTTCCGGTCTCAGTGCCGAGGAGGCGAAGAGCCGCTTGGTAGAAAGCTTGAAGGATCAGGCTCGTCTTGATGCAGCCAGCTACATCAATGAGATCATGGATGATGCCAAGCTCAATGCCAATCAGCAGGCTAAGAAGATCGTAATCCAGACCATACAGCGTGTGGCTACCGAGACAGCTATCGAGAACTCTGTCTCTGTATTCCATATCGATAATGATGAAGTCAAGGGACGCATCATCGGTCGTGAAGGCCGCAACATCCGTGCCCTCGAGGCAGCCACTGGTGTGGAAATCGTGGTAGATGATACTCCTGAGGCTATCGTTATCTCAGCCTTCGATCCTGTGCGCCGTGAGGTTTGCCGTTTGGCTCTCCATCAGTTGGTAGCCGATGGCCGTATTCACCCAGCCCGTATCGAGGAGGTGGTAGCCAAGGTGAAGAAGCAGTTGGATAATGAGATCATCGAGACCGGTAAGCGTACAGCCATCGACCTCGGTATCCATGGTCTGCATCCTGAGTTGATCCGTATCATCGGTAAGATGAAGTACCGTTCTTCTTATGGTCAGAACCTCTTGCAGCATGCGCGCGAAACCGCCAATCTCTGTGCGGTGATGGCTTCTGAGCTGGGCTTGAACCCTAAGAAGGCAAAGCGTGCCGGTCTGTTGCACGATATCGGTAAGGTGCCAGACGAGGAGAGCGAGTTGCCACACGCACTCTATGGTGCCAAGATTGCCGAGAAGTACAAGGAGAAGGCAGATATCTGCAATGCCATTGGTGCTCACCACGACGAGATGGAGATGAACACCCTTTTGGCTCCTATCGTACAGGTATGTGATGCCATCTCAGGTGCCCGTCCAGGTGCCCGCCGTGAGATTGTAGAGGCATATATCAAGCGATTGAACGATCTTGAGGCTATCGCCATGAGCTATCCTGGCGTTACCAAGACCTATGCCATCCAGGCGGGTCGTGAGCTTCGTGTCATCGTGGGTGCCGACAAGATGAGCGATGAGCAGAGCATCAAGCTCTCTGACGAGATTGCAACCAAGATTCAGAACGAGATGACCTATCCGGGTCAGGTGAAGATTACCGTGATTCGTGAGACCCGCAGTGTGGCTTACGCTAAGTAAGAAGGAATCAAGCGATAAAACGCGTTTTTAAATATTCGAAGTTTAAATGTCGTTTCTCTCCTTCATAGGATGAGGAATGTATTTGATAAAGTCGCTGTTCTCTAGGGGACAGCGGCTTTTTTCTTTCATATCATGTACGGCTACATTTATATAATATAATGTGATGAAAGCAGAACAGAAGATTTTAAAGCGATTCAATAAAGGATGCGTGGATTATCACCTTTTGGAGGATGGTGACCGGATTCTCATTGCCTTGAGCGGCGGAAAGGATTCTCTGGAACTGGTGCGCCTCTTGGCTCAGCGAGCCCGCATCTATAAGCCGCATATCGAGGTGGAGGCGGCGCATATCATCATGGATAACATTCCTTACGAGACCGACCGTTCTTATCTGCAGGCATTTTGTGCAGAGAATGGCATCAAACTCCATATCCTGCATAGTTCTTTCGATGAATCCACCGATCCCCGAAAGACCCGTTGTTTCCTTTGTGCCTGGAACCGCCGCAAGACGCTCTTCGAGTTTGCGGTGAATAATGGTTTCAATAAGATAGCCCTGGGCCATCACATGGATGATATCCTCGTAACTTTCCTGATGAATATCACCTTCGAGGGTTCTGCCTCCACGATGCTTCCGAGCCTGCGGTTGAAGCATTATCCGCTCACCATCATCCGTCCCCTCTGCTTGGTTTATGAGGCGGATATCCGTCAGGTGGCAGAGGAGTTACAATTCACGAAGCAGAAGGCGTTGTGTCCGTACGAGGAGACCACGCGTCGCAGAGATATGCAGCAGATCTTCCAGCAGCTGGAACAGCTGAATCCCGAGGCGAGATACAGTCTTTGGCGGGCGATGATGAATAGGGGATAAGGTCTGGCAGGTTTTAGCAGGTATCTCTGATAGTACTTACGATGCGTAAAGCGGCTTGTATCGCTTATTGCCTCACTATGGCACAACATTGCCCCTTACCAGGGCAATAATCTGCCATTGCCAGGCACAAAACGATACGTCGGGAGTTTTTTATAAAAGCACCACTCTTCTTTTTACTCTTCACCCGCACAAATTCCTTGGATACAAACACTTATGCTATTTTGTGAAGAGTGAAGAGTATTTTTGAAAGAGGCTTACTATTATCCTGCTTTTGAGTGCCATATATGATGATTGCTTACGTCATATATGATGCAAGCTCATGCCGTATATGGCGTAGGCTGATGCTATATTGAGTGTAGGCTGATGCCCAATATGCCTCCTGCAAGCACCCTATATGCCGATATCCGAAACCATCTTTCCTGGTGTTGCTACACTCTCGGGGAGTGGGTGATTTTTATGCTACCATCTCGGCGAGAAACAGCTTATTTCATTTCATCCGAGTTGAGTATGGTGATGGTCTTGCCCTCAATCCTGATGGCACCCTTCTCCTCGAATTCGGAGAGGCAGCGGAGGAGCGAGAACTTCTGGATACCGAAGATATCCGCCATTTCCTGGCGGCTGACATCCAGTCGGATGGTTCTGCTCTGCTGTTCGGTAGCCATCTTGATGAGGTATTGCGCCACCTTCTCCTTGACGGAGAAAAGGGAGAGCATGCGCATTTTCTGCGAAAGGAAGATATCTATCCTTGACAGGTGCTGGATGAAGTTCCAGCGTATGCGCTCGTTGGTATCTATCAGCAGTTTCAGTTCCGAAGGCCTCATGCGCAGGAGGGTAGTCTTCTTGCTTGTCTCCACGCTTACGGGCATCTCGTTATTATGTGCGAAGATATAGGCAGGGGCTATCAGCATCGATTCTCCCAGTCGCTCTATTTGGGCCTGCTTGCCCGACAATCCCGACATGCGGGCTATCATCTCCCCCTCGACGATGATGTCGGCATATCTGCAGGGCATTCCTGCCAGCACATAGGTTTCCCTGGCAGCAAGCTCCACCATCCGGTAGCTTACCATCGATAGCGCCTCTCTGATTTCCTCAGGAGTAAATCCCTCAAATACCGTGCATTTCTGCAAGGTAACGAATATTGATTCTTTCATACATTTAAGTTTTATATTCAATAACGCATTTTCCTCCGAT
>ONZR01000206.1_pt1 | contig 30495 bp, 21 predicted proteins | sample 1671691 | NCBI WGS metagenome assembly ONZR01 (sample SAMN06348182, study PRJEB24527) | human gut metagenome | biome: human gut; feature: ankylosing spondylitis patient; material: feces | host: Homo sapiens | place: China | collected 2015-10 | reverse complement strand
TTAAATCAGATGACATTTTCGAGGATGCTATCCGCAAGCAGGTGTTGGTAGCTACCGAAGAGGCCGACCTGGTTCTCTTCCTGGTAGATGTTAACACCGGTTTGACCGACTGGGATGAGGACGTGGCCCTGATCTTGCGTCGTGCCAAACTGCCTGTTATCCTTGTGGCAAACAAGGTGGACAACAGTGCTGAATACTATCAGGCTGCCGAGTTCTATAAGTTGGGCTTGGGCGACCCTCAGTGTATCAGTGCCGCAACAGGTGGCGGTACGGGTGACTTGCTCGACATCATATTAGACAAGCTTCAGGATAATCCTGAGGAAGCCATCGAGGAGGACATCCCTCGTTTCGCCGTGGTAGGTCGTCCTAACGCCGGCAAGAGCAGTATCATCAATGCCTTCATCGGTGAAGACAGAAACATCGTTACCGAGATTGCTGGTACAACCCGCGACAGTATCTATACCCGTTACGACAAGTTCGGCTTCGACTTCTATCTGGTTGATACCGCCGGTATCCGCCGCAAGAACAAGGTGAGCGAGGACCTGGAGTTCTATTCCGTGATGCGTTCCATCCGTGCCATCGAGAACAGTGATGTCTGCATCCTGATGCTCGACGCCACCCGTGGTATCGAGACCCAGGATATGAACATCTTCCAGCTGATTCAGAAGAACAACAAGAGTCTGGTGGTGGTAGTGAACAAGTGGGACCTGGTAGAGGAGAAGAACCAGAAGGTGATTGATACCTTCGAGAATGCCATCCGCAAGCGCATGGCTCCGTTCGTGGATTTCCCTATCATCTTCGCTTCAGCTTTGACCAAGCAGCGCATCTTCCGTGTGTTGGAGACAGCCAAGGATGTTTACCAGAACCGCAAGGCTCATATCGGAACTTCCAAGCTCAACGAGGTGATGTTGCCTATCATCGAGGCTTATCCACCACAGAGCGTGAAGGGTAAGTATATCAAGATCAAGTACTGTACCCAGTTGCCAAACACCACGATTCCATCGTTCGTGTTCTATGCCAACTTGCCTCAGTATGTAAAGGAGAACTATCGCCGCTTCCTGGAGAACAAGATTCGTGAGAACTGGTCGCTGCATGGTTGTCCAATCAACGTCTTCATTCGCCAGAAGTAAGGGGAAGTGAAGAGTGAAGAACGAAGAGTGAAGAATCAAAATGTATAAAGATGAAGAAACTTTTGATTTTTATGATAATAAGTATGGGGTTGGGACTTTCTTCCTGCAAGGAGGAGCGTCCTGACCCTTCTTACTTTGCGGGTATCGCCGCAAAGGGTTACTACGACTTGCTCCTTGAGGGCAAGTACGAGGAGTATGTTTCCGGTTTCAACCAGCCCTACCGCATCCCGAAGGGCTATCACGACCAGCTGCTGCTCAATGCTCGGATGTATGTGGAGCAGCAACAGCTGGAACACCAGGGCATAGCGAAGGTGAACGTGCTGAATGCCAAGGCAGACACCGCCCACCACGTAGCCGACGTCTTCCTGCAACTAGCCTTCGGCGACAGCACCAAGGAGCAGATTGTGGTTCCGATGGTGGAGGTGAAGGGTGAGTGGAAGATGAGGTAGGAGACTATTTTGCATTATTCTTTTAAAAAAATGGAGGAACAAGATATGTTGGACTTGAATAGAAGACGATTGCCTGTAGGCATTCAGTCGTTTAAGAAAATCAGGGAGGGTAACTTCGTGTATGTTGACAAGAGCGACTTGGTGTGGTATTTGGTGAACTATGGTGACCAGTACAACTCGTCCTCGTCGATTCGGCAAATCTGTGCTTGTAGATACCCTCCAGCACTATCTCGAAGGCAATAAAGAACTCTTCGAGGGATTGAAAATCATGGAGTTGGAAAAGGAATGGAAGCATCATCCCGTGATTCGTCTTGACATGAGCAGGGGTGGGGCTACGTCAGAGACCATCCGTTCTTACCTCAATATACGATTCAAGTATTATGAGGAGAAATATGGAATAGATGTGGATCCAACAGCGCAGCTTGCCGATCGTTTTGATGCTATCATCGTGTCAGCATATAAGCAGACCGGCCAGCCGGTGGCTGTGCTTATTGATGAGTATGATGCTCCCCTTCAACATTCCTGGAAAACCGATGATCACGATGGCTGCACGGAAGCCTATCGTGAGGTGTTTGCTATCTTAAAGGCAGATGATGAATATGAGCGTTTCGTGTTCATCACGGGCATCACCAAGTTTACGCAAATCTCCCTCTTTTCTGTGCTCAACAACTTAACTAACATCAGTTTTGAACCTGAATATGCCGCCATTTGTGGTATAACGGAAGAGGAAATTGCTGCCAATTTTGGATATGAAGTAAAGAAAATGGCGGATGTGAATGGTTGGACGGTAGAGGAAGCGCATGCTCGCTTAAAGGAATTCTATGATGGATACCATTTCTGTAAGCGAAATTCTGTGGATATTTACAATCCGTATAGTCTTGTGAATGCCTTGGGAGCACAGCAGATTCGTAATTTCTGGGCTTCTTCTGGTGCTACCTCGCTGCTACCGAAGTTTGTAACCAACTTGGAGATGCGCTTAGACTACTTTAATGATTGCTATATCGATTCCTTCACTTTAGAGACTTCTGATGTAGTAGGCGGCGGTGCCGAGCTCTTCCTTTATCAGTCGGGCTACCTGACGATGAAGGGCTATGAGGATGGCATGTATCACCTTGGCTTTCCAAATGAGGAAGTGAAGCAGGCATTGAATAGAATTGTAATGCCAGCACTTACCTTGCGAAATGGAGAACAGGTGAAGAGTGATGATGTGATTACTCCAGAGCTTCAGGCAAAGATAGATAGTGCAAGAGAAGAATATCGAAAAGGGAATTTTGTCAGCTGTTCTACTGCTGATGATCTTCGACATTATTTGAATTCACTATGAGTTATAGGAAAGCATAAGGGGGCTGGTCTTGGATTTAGACTCACATTATGGCGATAAGTGGTGAAAAACCGCAGTCTTTACTTGGATGAAGGCTGCGGTTCTTCTTTTCTCTTTTTTCTGATTTCGCAGTTTTGCGTTTATTTTTGTTTGCGCAAACACAGAAAAATTAGAAAAAAAAGCTATGGAATTGCGTTAAAATTATTAAGATTTACACTTTTTAACCTAAAAAGTTTTGCTCGTTTCAGAAATTTTGCCTACATTTGCAACCGAAAGAACCTAATGAGGGTATAAGACTCCTAAAAAGAGTTTGTCCTCTCGACCTAAAAAAGAACTGTAGATTTCTAACGAACGATGTAGATGATAAACGATGTAAGATGTAAGAACTGAAGAAGGTAATACGAAATATTAGCCGACTCTCTCCTAACAAGAGGCCGCTAACTAGAAGCTACAATTCTCTAAGAACAAATAAATGATGAAACCCTGGAAACAGATTCACCATGACATTTGAGGATTCTTTCTAAGAACAAATAATAATGAACAATTTTTTTATAAACTAAAATTTACGATTATGAAAAAAGTTTTAACTTTAGTATCGGCATTGTCGATGGTTGCTGGTTCAGCATTTGCGCATGATTATTCATGGTCTGTAGATAAGACTCCGTCTACAGATAAGAATGGTGTAGTTGAGAATACCAAAGGTATGCTTAAGTACGATGGTAAGAAGTTTACATTTACAGCTGATGATGATGATGTTGTTACTGTTGATGTAAATAATAGTAATGCTTCATCAACCATGATAGTTGTAATTGGAGGCGTTAAGAACGAGGTTAAGGAGGGAACTGCTGTTACGCTTACACAGAAAGTGAATGCAGGTGAGGTAGCTATCGAAGTAACTGGCACTGGCTATGTTACAAAGATTGCTGTAGAGTCTCAAGCTTATCGTGATGCAAATGCAGCTGTTAAGCATGCACAGGATGTTCTTAATGCAAAAAATGCAGAGACAGCTAAATACGCTAGCGATTTCTCTGAATTCTTTACTTCTGTACGTGGTGAACTTAACAAGCAGGGTGTAAAAATTGAGAAGTTGATTGCTGATCTTAAGGGATATAAGAATGAAGATCAGGTTTCCGCTAAACTTGATGGCTTTAAGTCTGATTTTGTCTACAATCGAGGCTGCTATTGCGCAGATTGTAACTGACGCTGATGCTGCTATGGCTTCTTATAAGGCTATTGTTGATGGTCAAAATGCAAAGGATGCACAGACTGCTATTAATAATGCTAAGAAGACAGAGTTGGCTGCTGATGCTCTTATTGTTTCTGCTGACAAGAAGTCTGTTACTAATAATGGTACTTCTGACTATATTTACAATTTCAAACCAGAACTCAAAAATAATAAGGTTGTTAAGTTGGTAAAGAGTTCTGCAAAGCGTGATTGGGTTGATTCTGAGATGGCTAAGGTTCAGGCTGAACTCGACAATACAAAGGCGGCTGCTTTGAAGTCTTTGAATGCTTTCCCTAAGCACTTTATGGCTGAGAATAACGAGGCTGCAGCTGATTTTAATGCTAAGTTTGATGCAGACAAGGCTTATGTGGCAAACTTGGTTGCACGTGCTAATGTAGAAGTAGCTCATGCTGATCATATTTCAACTTTGGCTGGTGATGTTAAGACTCTCGATGCTGCTCTTGCTTCCGGTTTCGATAAGACTTCTTTAGGAGGTTATGATGCATGGAAGGTGACTGTTGATGAGTTGAGTAAGGCTATCGCTAAGACTGATAATCGTTATAAGGTGACCGCTGCAGAATTGAAGACTACTATTTCTGATAAGTGTGATGCAGCAGTTACTAATCAGACTAAATATAGAAAGGATATCATTGGTCAGTCTTATAATAAGTTGACAACTAAGCTTGCTGGTGTTCAGACTAAGTTGTACGATTATAGCTATAAGGTTTCTGCTAAGTATCAGAATGAGCCTGAGACACAGAAGAAGTATGAGCTTGAGTTTGCTAAGATTCAGAATGAGTTGAATAGCATTAAGGCTGGTTACTTGGATAAGAACGTTGAGGATGCTAAGTTGCCTACAGCTTGGACTAATATGGTTGAGCAGTATTCAGCACGTGTAAGTGCTTTGGATACTCAGGAAGGAAATATTGAAACCTTGTGGAAGGCTACTCAGAGTGCACAGAAGGATAAGGTTACGGAGCTTAATAAGCAAAAGGCTAATGAGTTGTATGCTACTATTGATGCTGCTCGTGCATATTATGATGCTCAGGTTCTTAAGATTAATGGCTATAAGACATTTGAGCCAACTAAGTCTATTGCGGACAAGATTGATGTTCGTTTGAAGAACTTGTTCGATATTGTGCTTAAGCTTGAGCAGACTAAGAAGGCTATTACAGATGAGCTTACTAAGTGCAATGAAAATGTAGCTAAGGCTCCTGATGTTGAATTCGATCAGACTAAGGATGAGTACCGTTTCGATAAGACCAAGTGGTTGACTGAGGATAAGAATACTGATGTTATCGGAGGTATCAAGGCTGAAATTGTTGCAGAAGTAAAGGTTGCTATTGATGAGGCTAATAAGGCTACTTATGCTTATCTTTATGATGCATATAATGATGGTACCGAGGCTTTTGCTACAGTTACAGGTATGCAGTATCTTATTAATGTTGCTAAGGATAAGGTTCAGACTGGTGCTGATAACAAGGAGATGAGTGCTGCTGCTGCTGCATCATTCAAGACTGCTTATGATGAGATTGCAGATAAGTTCGAGGTTATCAATAAGGTTAAAACTCAGGTAGGTAAGATTGAGGTTGCTAAGGCTAAGATTGGTGAATTAGCACCTGGTGGTGTTCCTACAGTTGATGCAGAAGTTCCTGCTGAGGGCAAGGTTGCAAAGAATTTGGTAGATCAGATTGCTGCTATTAATGCTCAGACTTTGGATCTCGTTCCTGCTGCTATCAAGGGTGTTGATACAGAACTCACTTCTTATAAGGAGCAGTATAAAGCTATTGGTAAGCTGAAGGTTGATTGGTCAGTAGCTAAGGCTGATATTGCTAACTTGTACTTGAAGGCTAAGGAGGCTGATGCTAGCTTGGATGAGACTACTTTCGAGAAACGTCTTGATGCTGTTAACACAGCTGTTACTGAAATCTCTGCTGACTTGGAGAAGAAGGCTACTTCTGCAACTACCGTTGCTGAGGCTACTGCAGAGAAGTTGGCTAAGCAGACTGAGGAGTTGAAGATTATCAACAACTATCCACTCTATGTTGCTAACAACAAGGCTTACGATGAGGCTAACAAGTTGCACAAGGAGGTATCTGATGCATTGGCAGCTGCTAAGACTGCAGTTGAGGCTTTGAAGGATAATGTTAAGGCTGAGTTTATGCCTCAGTTGACTGCATTTGATGGCAAGCTCGCTGCTGAGAGCACAGCTTTGAATACTAAGAAAGAGGACTGGACAGCTCAGGCATCTAACTTGGCTGCTGTTAAGGCTAACCTTGAGGCATACAAGACTCAGATTGCTAACGTATTGAAGGCAGCTCAGGAGGCTAACAAGGTTGATGAGTCACTTGACTACAACAAGGATGGTGAGATCAACGACTTGGATCAGCGTGCAGCTCAGGATGCTACTATTGCTGGTAGTATTCGTCTTGATACATACTTCGACTGGGTTAACAAGTTTGTTGACTACCAGATGAACAATAAGTAAATAACGATCTAGTATCTTGGTTCTTCCAAGATACTAGACTTAAAAAATGACTAATTATGAAGAAAAATAACTTTTTAAAAGGATTAATGATGTTGATGTTGGCATTCTTTGCCACAACATCTGCTCTTGCTCAGGGCTTGAAGCTTACTGTTGAAAAATGCTTCCTTGCTCCTGGAGAAACTACTTCTGTTATCGTTAGTTTGACTAATGATGAGAGAGTTTCTTTGGTCACTGGTTATGTACAGCTGCCTGAAGGACTTACTTTTGTAACAGAGGAAGGTAAGCCAAGTTACATTCTGAGTGCAAAAATTGGTAGATGCGCAACTGACAAGTCATTTAATCTCAATTTCAGAAGAACAACTTATGACGATCAGAGAGCTTACTTCAACTTAGACTTACTCAGAGGTTTGGATGTTGGTGCTGGTCAAGTAATGTCTTTTGATGTAAAGGCTACTGATAAGTTGGCTATTTCTCAGAATATTACCTTTGATAAGGTAAATATCTCTCCAGCTAAACTTGAGAATCCTATTACAGAGCAGGGTAGTTTCAATGTTTTGGCTTGCAATAGCGAGTACAAGCTTGATTTCACTGTAGATCCAATTAAGGTTACTGTTGGTAAGCCAACTAAGGTTGCTATCAACTTAGGTTTTGAAAAGGAAAAGTTGGCTGGCTTGCAGTTCGACTTGGTATTGCCAGCAGGTTTGAAGGCTGTTAACACTCCTGAAGTTGTTGAGGATCGTTGTCCTGTTCATTTCGCAAATTTGGCGCCTAATGGTCACTTTGTTGTTATGTCTTCTCGTCCAGTTGACTTCGTTGGTACAAGTGGTCAGCTCTGCAGCTTCGAGATTCAGGCTGATGAGAACTTCGTTGATGGTTCTGAAATTCAGTTCAATGACATTTTGGCTGCTACAGGTGGTGCAGTTGGTGTTCCTTCTATTGCTTTCTTTGCTCCTGACCTCAAGGTTAAGGTTGTTAAGGATGGTACAGCAACAGGTATCGATGCAATCGAGTCTGACTTCGCAGCTAAGGCTGACGGTATCTACACAGTCAGTGGCTTGAAGGTTAACAAGCTCGTTAAGGGTATTAACATCGTAGTTAAGGACGGTAAGGCAACTAAGGTTGTTAAGAAGTAATGAACCATCTAGAAACCATTGTTCATAAGAACAGTGAGATGTGATATATAAAGTTAAACAATAAAAGGGGAGAGGCATCTTGCGAAGGTGTCTCTCTTTTTTTTGTTTGTCTAGCATGTATGTTGCCTAATGGGTGCAAGTCCCGTTAAGTTGGCTACGATGGCGAATAAAAAGCCTCGGATGCATCACGCACCCGAGGCTCAAGAGTTCATTTTATTTTTATGAAGTACAACCGTTAGGATACGGCTGCTTGTAAATCCGCTTTAATATTGCTCATGCAAGCATTGAGTCGCTGGTATGTTCTGTATAGTAGGAACCTCTCCACTGTGTCTTGGTACGAACTGCGACACTCTTGCTAATAAATTCCTGCCATCTATTTTTGCCAATCCTTTCCATTAATGCCTCACCAAGTTCATACACTTTGGTTTCTTTAAGTGCAGGGAAATAATGTTGTTCTCCAGGTTGAGAATCCTTGACTTTTGCGTTAATGATAGCTTGATCCATCAGTTTTACATATTCTGTTGCAGAAAATCCACCTGGGGTGAGTTTTGACAAAGCAACCTTTACGTTGTGAGATTTAGAACAATCAATATCTTTCAAATCTGTGAGCTTGTGGTATAGAAGCCATACCTCAAAACATGGATTACTGATGGCTATATGACATCCTGGGGTATTTATGCAGAAACTACCCAATTCTTTTATCATGTCAATTGGCCATTTGTCCACGTCTATTACACACCAGAGAGAGTCACCATCTTCTGCATTCAACCCCTCTTCTGTCATATACTTTTTAGCTGATGCCAATACATGTGAAGGGGCAGACTCAGTTTGCTTATGTTCCAAGATTCTAACCTTGATACGTTCGAAATTATCGAATGGTGCAAAATAACTTGGTTCTGTCTTTGTACCCTCACATGCGATAACAAAAAGACTATAGTCTCTTGCCTTGGCTTCCTCATGTTTATAGTAGCTGCGTTTTTTATATGGCATACGTCAGTCCTCCCATTTTAAATCCTCTAAATGAGCTAAGAAAGGAATAGCTCCAAAGCGTCCTTTCAAGTATCCTTTTTGAATGTCCAAATCATTTCGTGGCTTAAAATCATTAAGCGTATAGAAACGAGAACTTTGGTTCTTTCTGTCTTTCTCAACAAACCAAATCTCATCATTCCTGAAGATAGAGCAATCAAGAAGGCATGATTCGTGGGATGAGAAGATAATTTGTCCAAGGATAGGCAATCCCATTACTTTTTCTACAAACATCTTCAAAAGATTGGCATGAATACTCCTGTCAATCTCATCGACAATGATAGTCTTGTCAGACTGCATCAGATCATACAGAACTGGCGCAAAATCAAACAATCGTTGTGTACCATCCGACTCCTCTTTCAACTCGAAACTCACAGCATTGTTGTTTACAACATGTCTGGTTGTTATTCTTCGGATAATATATTTATCATCTTCTTCTTTTGTAACGCCAATAGTAAAATACTGCGTTTCAATCACACCAGACTCTTCTTTTTTGAGATTAGTCTTGATGTCCTCGAAAATTTTATCCAAAGGCATACCTGTCTGCGAGACGAATTTATCCAAATCATCTTCATGCAACTCTATGTCTTGAATGCCTACATCAAAACTTCTTAAGAGCTTTTCAGAAAAATTCTTGAATTTCAGATTTTCATATTGAGTATCAAAAATAGATGCAGACTTGGTCTCAGGGAAGAAGATTTTCAGATTGTCCTTGAACCATTCCCTGACTCTGTTAATTCTTGGCTCCTTGATAATATCCTCATGTTTGATAAGTAATTCATCATTTTTCAAAATGTTGTCTTCCAGCAAACTAACCAATAGAGCCTTTTTTTCATCACCATCGACATATTTCCTGCCCATTTTGACAACAGGTTTTCTGTCCTCTTTAGAGTAGGTACGTTCAAAGACCATTTCATCTTTTTCTACACCTGTTTCGTAAAGCCATTCCTCCAAGCAGAGCTTTGACACATAAGTAACTCCATAGTTATATATTTTATTTTTATAGCTGAACTCTACTGATTGTGAGACAGGAGTATCTTCATCAGAAAATTTATTTCTGATATATCTGATGTCAGAAGGAACTCTACCTTTTAAAACAATGTCACGCAGCAAATTTGCCGCTTTAATCATATTTGATTTGCCTGCACCATTTGCACCGTAAATGACTGAACCTTTCAATACATTCACGTTAGTATTAATCTTATGAAGATGGTCTGTATGACTCTTCAAAGATTTGGCAGGCAACATATTGAACTCCGTTTCTTCTAAAAAAGAAAAGATGTTACTAAAGTCGAATCTGATAAGCATAATCTAATCTGTTTTTAATTCAATTGCAAAGTAACGAAAAAATCTCGAAAAATACGCAATTTGCTATAAATATTTATAGTAATTTATATATTAACGAGCTTTTTTCGTTGTAAATGCGGCTTTTGCTTCTGTGTCAAGTGCTTCAAGTTCTCGTCAGCATCGATGCGTTCCAGCTCGTCCTTGACAATCTGCAGAGCACCAGCATAATCCTGTGTCTATAGAAAGCTACTTTCAAATACCTGTATGGTAGAAGTTTTTCGTGAAAAGTTTTGGAGAGTAGGATATTAAGTATTATCTTTGCTGGTTTAAACAATTTCAAAATCAGTGTAAAAGAGTTAGTACAAAGAACAAATTGTATTGGTATAACTTCAAAAGCAGGAAGGTACGGAGGAACTTATTCTGTTTCCTTTTCTTTCTTAGAATTTCCTATATGGCATTCTTTTTGGCTGCCATGCCAAAGTTTGCTGTCTTCTTTTTGTGCTGAGCTTGTTGCTGCATATCTGTTTGAGGGTTCTGTGTTGTTCGTATGGTGTATTCTGGTTTATGGTATTATGGTTTGGGTAGTGAAACTATTGGCTTGTGAGGCGAGAAAAACAGCAAACACTCAGGTTAAGGAGATAGTCGTCGCCTACCATGAGTTTTTTGTTTGATGAGCAATCCTGCATAACTTGTTTCAAGAATGATGATGATACCCATATTTCATCCTTTATCGCTCTCATGTATTTTCCTTTCCTCCTTTTAGAAAGAAAATCCCGGTTTTTCTTGGCAGTTTCAACAAAAAAGTGTATCTTCGCAGCAGAAATGCAATATTGCGTCCACGACCATATAAAACGTAAGAAGATGGCAAGATTTATAGACCCACGTGTCGATTGGGCTTTCAAGCGAATCTTTGGAAGCGAGGACACGAAAGAATGTCTGATCACATTCCTCAACGGACTGTTTGAAGACGAGTTGGTAATCAAGGACGTGACGTTTGCCAAGACCGAAAAACTTGGCTTGCGCCCCGATGACCGCGGTGTGGTCTTCGATGTCTATTGCATCACAAACGAAGGCAAGCATGTCATCGTAGAGATGCAGAAGAAAGAGCAGGAATACTTTGCCGACAGGGCATTGTATTACACGGCACGTGCCATTGTGCAGCAAGGCGTTCGTGGAATCTGGGACTATCACTTGGCTCCAGTCTATACGGTATGTTTCATGGATTTCGTGTCGTCGAGTCCGATATTAAAGAAGTTTCGCACCGACTTGGTGCTTACCGATTTGCAGACACGCCAGCTAGTGTCCGACAGGATGCGTATTGTGTACCTCCAACTGCCATTGTTCGACAAGCATACGGAGGCAGAGTGTATGGATATATTTGATTGTTGGATTTATATAGTGAAGAATATGAACATGTTTGAACAGATGCCATTCAGCGAGAAGTATCCAGTCTTCCGCAAGTTGGCAGAGATAGGCGACCTCCGCAAGCTTTCCCGCGAGGAACTTGAGCTTTATGACGAGGACATCAAGAATATGCGTGATATATATGCCACCAGAAAGTTTGATGAGAAGAGAGGAATGGAAAAAGGTCGTGCTGAAGGAATGGCTGAAGGAATGGCGAAAGGAATGGCTAAAGGAATGGCTAAAGGTAAAGCGGAAGTAGCCCGTAACTTGTTGGCAATTGGTATGTCTTGGCCTCAAATCGTGCAGTTAACTGGATTAACAGAAGACCAGCTGAAGCAACTTCAGGCGTAGTGTATGTACATATCCACTAGGGTGAAATCTGTGTGAAGGCACCCAGTAAGGGCAAAATGGGTTTATCTTGAGCCTCATTTGAAGTTGAAGTGAGGCTCAAGTAAACCTTAATAGAGGCTCACGTAAACTTTATCTGGTCCTCAAACCAACTTGAGTTGAAGCTTACTTCATTGGCAAATGAAGCCTGTTTCTATAATCAATGAAGCCTGCTTCACCGATTCATGAAGCAGGCTTCGAGATTCAGCGAAGCCTTTTTGCTTCACTGCTTACGCAAAATCGTGAGGGATAAAGCCAAAATCGTGAGGGATGCGTGAGGGATAAATCCCTATTTTCTGGTATCTGTCACGCAGGTTATCCCGCTATATTTCAATAGCTTAAAAACTTTTTTTCAGGAAATCGTGAGGGGTGATAGATGATTTGCAAGATTCTTCCATCTCTGCCTTCTTCACCTTTCTGAACAAATCGGAGGCGAAGACGAGGTCGTTGAGCTTCTCGTTGGTGGCACTCATCACCTGGTCCTTGTTGCCCTGCCACTCCTTGTGACCCTGGTAGATGAAGCAGATGTTCTCGCCGATGCCCATCACCGAGTTCATATCGTGGGTGTTGATGATGGTAGTCATGTTGTAATCCTTGGTGATTCCCGAGAGAAGTTCGTCGATGACAAGAGAAGTCTTCGGGTCGAGACCCGAGTTAGGCTCGTCGCAGAAGAGATACTTCGGGTTCATCACGATGGCACGGGCTATCGCCACACGCTTCTGCATACCTCCCGAAATCTCGCCAGGGAATTTATGCTGTGCCTCTATCAGGTTTACACGGTCGAGACACTCCTGTGCGCGCTTCACGCGTTCCTTATAATTAAGGTTGGAAAACATATCGAGTGGAAACATCACGTTCTCCAGTACATTGAGCGAGTCGAAAAGGGCGGCGCTCTGGAAAATCATTCCCATCTCACGGCGCATCATCACCTTCTCCTTCTTGTTCATGTGAACAAAGTCACGACCGTCGTAGAGCACCTGACCGCTGGTAGGCTCCAGGAGTCCGACGAGGTTCTTCACCAAAACCGTCTTTCCCGAACCACTCTGACCGATGATCAGATTGGTCTTGCCGGTTTCGAATTGCACGCTGATATTATCGAGTACGGTCTTATCGCCGAATTTTTTCGTAAGATTTTTAACTTCAATCATAGTTCACTTCTTTAACTGAGAATTTAAGAGAGAATTTTAGAAAGAATTTTAGAGAGTTTAAGAGAGTATCTGAGTGAGGAACACATCAGAGAAGAGGATGAGTACGCTGGAGCATACCACGGCGTCGGTGGAAGATTTACCCACCTCTACCGAACCGCCTTCTACGGTGTATCCGAAATACGATGCCACACTCGCGATGATGAATGCGAAGAAGAGACTCTTGATGATACTCATCCACACAAACCACTGGTTGAAGTTGTGCTGCAATCCCAGGGTCAGGTCGTCGGGTGGCAGGATGTGCCCGATATATGCCGTGGCGTAAGCGCCCACCGTGCCCAGCAGGGATGAGAAGATGACGAGGAACGGCATGATGGTAACCAATCCCAGAATCTTAGGAAGAATCAGATAGCACGCCGAGTTGACACCCATGATGTCGAGGGCATCAATCTGCTGGGTTACCCGCATGGTGCCCAGTTCGGAGGCGATGTTGGAACCCACCTTGCCGGCAAGAATCAGACACATGATGCTGGACGAGAACTCCAGCAGCATGATTTCTCGGGTGGTATAGCCCGAAACCCATCTCGGCATCCACGGACTCTGGATGTTGAGTTTCATCTGGATGCAGATGACGGCACCGATGAAGAACGAGATAAGAAGCACGATGCCGATGGAATCGACACCCAGCTGCGACATCTCCTTGATATACTGTTTCAGGAACATGCGCATGCGCTCAGGGCGCGAGAAAGCACGCCCCATCAATATGAGATATTTACCGAAGGTGGTAAGCCATTTTTCTATTATCATGCTGTATAATCTATAAAATATGGTGCAAAATTAACCAAAATCCTCTAAAAAACTGCAATATTATGAATAGTTTTTGATTTTTAAAGCGATATTTCCGCCTTTTTTAGTATTTTTGCAACCAAATTAGCTAATTATGGACGAAATAATGAATGAAGTACAACCTTCTTCCGAGGAAAAACTGGTTCTCAGAACGGAAGGGTTGGTAAAGCGCTATGGCAAGCGTACCGTTGCCAACGGCGTGACGATAAATGTAAAGCAAGGTGAGATTGTGGGTTTGCTGGGACCTAACGGTGCTGGCAAGACCACCTCTTTCTATATGACCACGGGTCTGGTAGTACCTAACGAGGGCCATGTGTATCTGGGTGACCAGGAAATTACGAAGTTTCCAGTGTACAAGCGTGCACGTGCCGGCATCGGATATCTGCCTCAGGAGGCGAGCGTGTTCCGCAAGATGAGTGTGGAAGACAACATCATGTCGGTGCTGGAGATGACGGGCAAGCCTAAGGAGTATCAGAAGGAGAAGCTGGAGAGTCTGATCAATGACTTCGACCTTCAGAAGGTGCGCAAGAACCTGGGCGACCAGCTTTCGGGAGGTGAGCGCCGCCGTGTGGAGATAGCCCGCTGCCTGGCCAACGACCCTAAGTTCATCATGCTCGATGAGCCTTTTGCCGGAGTAGACCCAATCCAGGTGGAGGAAATCCAGCACATCGTGTGGAAACTGAAGTACCGCAACATCGGTATTCTCATCACCGACCACAATGTGGATGAGACGCTTACCATCACCGACAGAGCCTATCTGCTCTTCGAAGGCCGCATTCTTTTCCAGGGTACACCGGAGGAACTGGCAGAGAACAAGACGGTGAAGGAGAAGTATCTTACCACCAGTTTTGTACTCCGCAAGAAGGACTTCCAGCTGCTTGATGAGCAGAAAAAGGCGAAAGAAGCAGAGAAAGATGGTTAAAAAATCAAATTTTTCTCTTATATATTAGGTATATCCATTAAAATTGTGTAATTTTGCAAGCCGATTGTGTAGTGTGCGAGCCAAAAGGACAGTTGGAGAGCCTAACCAATTGAAATTGAAATATTAATAATAACAAAATAAAAAAAGAAATCAAGATGAAAGTTTCATTTGAAAATCCTGACAAGATTAACGGTCTCTTGACTCTCGTAGTAGAGGAAGATGACTACAAGAACGAGGTTGAGAAAACATTGAAAGACTACCGTAAGAAGGCTAATGTTCCAGGTTTCCGTCCTGGTCAGGCTCCTATGGGTATGATTAAGCGTCAGTTCGGTCCATCTGTAAAAATGGAAGCTATCAACAAGCTCGTTGGTCAGCAGATTTACAAGTATGTACAGGACAACAATATCCAGATGCTCGGCGAGCCTCTCCCATCAGAGAAGCAGGAGCCAGCTGACTTGGAGAAGGGTACTACATTCACATTCATGTTCGACATCGCTGTTGCACCTGAGTTCAAGGTAACTCTCAATGGTCGCGACAAGGTTGATTACTATAACATCAAGGTTGACGACAAGATTCTCGACCAGCAGGTAGAGATGTACGCTCAGCGTGCAGGTAGCTACGAGAAGGGCGAGCAGTATGAGGAGAACGACCTTTTGAAGGGTGACATCCGTGAGCTCGACGAGAACGGTAACACCAAGGAAGGCGGTATCACTGTAGAGGGTGCTATTCTGATGCCTAGCTACATCAAGGTAGAGGAGCAGAAGAACCTCTTCAACGGTGCTAAGCTCGGTGACATCATCACCTTCAACCCTAAGAAGGCTTACCCAGAGAACGATACAGAGGTTTCTACTCTCTTGAAGATCGAGCGTGAGGCTGTGGCTGACCTGGAGTCTGAGTTTAGCTTCCAGATTACAGAGATTCAGCGCTTCAAGAAGCACGAGGTAAACGAGGAGCTCTTCAAGCAGGTATTCGGTGAGGATACTGACGTGAAGGACGAGGCTGCTTTCCGTGCTAAGATCGCTGAGGGCTTGCAGGAGCAGTTGGTTAACGACTCTGACTACAAGTTCATCCTCGACGTACGCGAGCACTGCGAGAAGAAGGTGGGCGAGTTGACTTACCCAGACGCTTTGTTGAAGCGCATCATGTTGGCTAACAACAAGGATAAGGGTGAGGAGTTCGTAGAGAAGAACTACGAGCAGAGCATCAAGGAGTTGACATGGCACCTCATCAAGGAGCAGCTCATCCAGGCTCAGGATATCAAGGTGAACGACGAGGACATCAAGGAGACTGCCAAGGAAGCAGCTCGTGCTCAGTTCGCTCAGTATGGTATGACCAACATTCCTGAGGAGTACATCGAGAACTATGCAAACGAGATTCTCAAGAAGGGTGAGTCAGTTGACGCATTGGTAGACCGTTCTATCGATCGCAAGTTGGCTGAGGCTCTTAAGAAGGCCGTAAAACTCAACGAAAAAGAGATTTCTGTAGAGGATTTCAACAAGATGATGCAGGAATAAGCGTTTTTTTGAAAAAAAACTTCAAATAATTACGAGGTTATCGACTTTTTTTATTATCTTTGTTCCACCGAACGGGATGATGAGGTCGATAACCTCGTTTTCTGTTCTAAAAAACGAAGTAAAAAGCTATAAGATATGAACGATTTTAGAAAATATGCTACCAAGCATCTTGGTATGAATGGTATGGTGCTTGACGACGTGATGAATGCGCAGGCTAAGTATTTGAACCCTTACATTCTGGAGGAGCGTCAGCTGAACGTTACCCAGATGGACGTGTTCTCCCGACTGATGATGGACCGCATCATCTTCCTGGGAACCGAGATTGATGATTACACTGCCAACACGCTGCAGGCTCAGCTGCTCTATCTCGACTCTGTGGATAGCGGCAAGGATATCTCTATCTATCTGAACAGTCCTGGCGGTAGTGTTACAGCCGGATTGGGTATCTATGATACCATGCAGTTTATCTCCAGCGATGTGGCTACCATCTGCACCGGTATGGCTGCTTCCATGGCTGCCGTGCTGCTCGTATCAGGTAAGGAGGGCAAGCGTTCTGCCTTGCCTCATAGCCGCGTGATGATTCACCAGCCATTGGGTGGCGTGCAGGGTCAGGCTTCCGACATCGAGATTGAGGCTCGCGAGATTCTGAAGATGAAGAAGGAACTCTATACCATCATCTCTGAGCACTCTCATACTCCATACGACAAGGTTTATGCCGACAGCGACCGCAACTACTGGATGACTGCCGAGGAGGCTAAGGAGTATGGTATGATTGACAATGTGCTGGTACGCAAGTAATCCTACTATATATAATAGGTATATATATAAATAGGTATATATAAATTAAGGTATAAAGAAGAAAGAAAAGGAAAAAACATTATGCCAAAGAAAGTTTGTAGCTTCTGTGGAAGAGGTGAAACGGAAGTTAAGTTGTTGATTACAGGTATCAACGGCTACATCTGTGAGGATTGCGCCAAGCAGGCATACGATATTGTGCAGCAGACTGGCGTATTGAACCAACAGAATGGAGCCGAAGGCAAGTTTGTATTGAAGGATGTGCCAAAGCCTGTGGAAATCAAGAAATATCTGGATGAGTATATCATCGGACAGGATCAGGCTAAGCGCCATTTGGCTGTATCTGTGTATAACCACTATAAGCGCCTGCAGCAGCCTGCCGACAAGGATGGCGTGGAGATTGAGAAGAGCAACATCATCATGGTGGGCAGCACGGGTACCGGTAAGACCCTGCTGGCACGTACCATTGCCAAGATGCTCGATGTGCCTTTCACCATCGTGGATGCCACTGTGTTTACAGAGGCAGGTTATGTGGGTGAGGACGTGGAGAGTATCCTTTCCCGTCTGCTCCAGGTGGCCGATTACAATGTGGAGGCTGCCCAGCGCGGTATCGTGTTCATCGACGAGATTGACAAGATTGCCCGCAAGAGTGATAATCCATCCATCACCCGCGACGTGAGCGGTGAGGGTGTGCAGCAGGGACTGCTGAAACTGCTGGAGGGAACCATGGTGAACGTTCCGCCAAAGGGAGGCCGCAAGCATCCAGACCAGGATTACATCCATGTGGATACCAAGAATATCCTCTTTATCTGCGGCGGTGCCTTCGACGGCATCGAGCGCAAGATAGCACAGCGACTCAACACCCATGTGGTGGGCTACAACTCTGTGCAGAATGTAGCCAAGGTAGACAAGAAGGACCTGATGAAGTATATCCTGCCACAGGACTTGAAGTCGTTTGGCTTGATTCCTGAGATCATCGGCCGTCTGCCAGTGCTCACTTATCTCAACCCATTAGACCGTGAAGCCCTGCGCAAGATTCTGGTAGAGCCAAAGAACTCTATCGTGAAGCAGTATATGAAGCTCTTCGAGATGGACGGCATCAAGCTCAGTTTTACCGAGGATTCACTCGACTACATGGTGGATAAGGCTGTGGAGTATAAGTTGGGAGCCCGTGGACTTCGTTCTATCGTGGAGGCTGTGATGACAGACGCCATGTTTGAGGTTCCTTCACAGAAGGTGAAAAAGTTTGAAGTAACATTGGATTATGCCCAGCACCAGCTTGACAAGGCACATCTGGGTCAGTTGGAGACAGCATAAGTGCTGCAAAGGCGCTAATCGTGATTCGATGAAATAATTGAAAATCAGTTGGGCTTCGTCGCCCAATTGATTTCTACATACCATATAAAGACATAAAAAAATAACAAGTTGGATATGACGGAACAGGTAAATCTTACGGAGCAATTGAAACATTATTTCGGTTTCGATTCTTTTAAAGGCGAACAGGAAGCTATTATCAGGAACCTGATGGACGGCAACGATACCTTTGTGCTGATGCCTACAGGTGGTGGTAAGAGCTTGTGCTATCAGTTGCCATCCTTGATTATGGATGGTACGGCCATTGTCATCTCTCCATTGATCGCCTTGATGAAGAACCAGGTGGATGTTATCAATGGACTGAGCGAGGATGATGGTGTGGCTCACTATCTCAATTCATCCCTCAACAAATCGGCCATCGAGAAGGTGAAGGGCGACATCCTGAGTGGTAAGACCAAACTCCTTTATGTGGCACCGGAATCCTTGACCAAGGAGGATAACGTGGAATTTTTGAGAAGCATCAAGATTTCGTTCTATGCTGTCGATGAGGCGCACTGTATCTCTGAGTGGGGACATGACTTCCGCCCAGAGTACCGACGCATACGTCCTATTATCAACGAGATAGGCAAGGCACCGGTGATTGCCCTTACGGCAACGGCTACCGACAAGGTGCGCACTGATATCAAGAAAAATCTGGGCATCGTGGATGCCCGCGAGTTCAAGAGTTCGTTCAACCGTCCAAACCTCTTCTATGAAGTACGTCAGAAGACTAACGACATAGACCGCCAGATTATCATGTTTATCCGTCAGCATCCTGGTAAGAGCGGTATCATCTATTGTCTGTCCAGAAAGAAGGTAGAGGAACTTGCCGAAGTGCTCAAGGCTAACGACATCAAGGCAGAGCCTTATCATGCCGGACTGGATTCTGCCACCCGTTCGCAGACCCAGGACGACTTTCTGATGGAGCGTCTCGACGTGATTGTGGCTACCATCGCCTTCGGTATGGGTATCGACAAACCGGATGTAAGATTTGTCATTCACTATGATATTCCTAAGAGTCTGGAAGGCTATTATCAGGAGACCGGACGTGCGGGACGCGACGGAGGCGAAGGCATCTGCATTGCTTTCTATGCACGCAAGGACCTGAGAAAGCTGGAGAAGTTTATGGAGAACAAACCTGTGGCAGAACAGGACATCGGCCGACAGCTCTTGCAGGAGACAGCGGCATACGCCGAGTCTTCGGTGTGCCGACGCAAGATGCTGCTGCATTATTTCGGCGAGGAGTATAATGTGGAGAACTGCCACAACTGCGACAACTGTCTGCATCCTACCGAGAAGTTTGAGGCGAAGGATGCCCTGGTGGTTGTATTGCAGGCGGTGGCTGCCGTGAAGGAGAACTTCCGGCAGGAGTATATCATTGACTTCGTGAAGGGCCGTGGCACCGACGATATCGTATCTCACAAGCACGACCAGCTGGAGGAGTTTGGTGCAGGCGAGGATATGGATGCCAAGGTATGGAATCCGGTGATTCGCCAGGCGCTGATAGCGGGTTATCTGAAGAAAGACGTAGAGAACTATGGCTTGCTGAAGCTCACTGCAGCCGGCAAGCGCTATCTGAAGGCTCCGAAATCGTTCATGATTGTAGCCGACAAGGAATTCAAGGACGATTATGTGGAGCGCAGTCATGATGGCGGCACCAATGTGGAGGCATTGGACCCGGCACTCTTTGCCATGTTGAAAGACCTGCGCAAGAGTGTGGCTAAGAAGCACAAGCTGCCACCATACGTCATCTTCCAGGACATCTCTCTGGAGCAGATGGCTACCATGTATCCGCACGACCTTCAGGAGCTGCAGAACATCCAGGGCGTGGGTGCCGGCAAGGCGAAGCGCTACGGCAAGGAATTCTGCAAGCTGATTCAGGATTATTGTGCGGAGAACGAAATCGAGCGCCCTGAGGAAATCAGAGTGAAGACCGTGGCGAAGAAGTCGCTGCTCAAGGTGAGCATCATCCAGAGCATCGACCGCCAGGTGGACCTGGAAGACCTGGCTAGTGCCAAGGGCCTGGAATTTGCCGATTTGTTGGATGAAATAGAAGCAATCGTGTATAGCGGCACCAAGTTGAACATCGATTATTTCATAGAAGACAGGATGGATGACGACAAGATAGACGACATCTATGACTACTTCATGGAGAGTGAAACAGACGACTTGGAAGCGGCACTTGATGAGTTGGACGAAGACTACACTGAAGAGGACATTAGACTGATTAGAATCAAGTTTTTGTCCGAACAAGCCAACTAATCACGTTAAATAGCATTAATAAGGTAAGATTTTCGTGAAAAGCGAACTCTATCTGAGAAATTATTGCTAAATTTGCACGCAATAAATTTTTAAAGGTTACAATATGTCATCATTTGTTGCAGATAAAATTGTAATGGACGGTCTCACTTACGACGACGTCCTTCTTATCCCTGCGTATTCAGAGGTACTACCAAAACAGGTAGAGTTGAAAACCAAGTTCTCTCGTAACATCGAGTTGAACGTTCCATTCGTTACAGCAGCGATGGACACCGTTACCGAGGCTTCAATGGCGATTGCCATCGCCCGCGAAGGTGGTATTGGTGTTATCCACAAGAACATGAGCATCGAGGAGCAAGCTCGTCAGGTTGCCATCGTGAAGCGTGCTGAGAATGGTATGATTTATGACCCTGTTACTATCCGTCGCGGTAGTACAGTGAAGGATGCCCTTGATATGATGCACGACTATCATATCGGTGGTATTCCAGTGGTGGATGATGAGAACCATCTCGTAGGTATTGTTACCAACCGTGACCTCCGCTTCGAGCGCCACATGGACAAGAAGATTGATGAGGTGATGACCAGCGAGAACTTGGTTACCACTCACATCCAGACCGACCTGGTTGCTGCCGCTGCCATCCTGCAGGAGAACAAGATTGAGAAGCTCCCTGTAGTTGACAACGAGAACCACCTGGTAGGTTTGATTACTTACAAGGACATCACTAAGGCTAAGGACAAGCCAATGGCTTGCAAGGACTCTAAGGGTCGTCTGCGCGTAGCAGCCGGTGTAGGTGTTACCGTGGATACCATGGATCGTGCCAAGGCTTTGGTTGAGGCTGGTGCTGATGCCATCGTCATCGATACCGCTCATGGTCACTCTAAGGGTGTGATTGAGAAGTTGAAGCAGGTAAAGGCTGCTTTCCCACAGGTAGATGTTGTGGTTGGTAATGTGGCTACCGGCGAGGCTGCCAAGTTCCTGGTAGAGAATGGTGCTGATGGTGTAAAGGTGGGTATCGGTCCTGGTTCCATCTGTACTACCCGTGTGGTTGCCGGTGTGGGTGTACCACAGTTGAGTGCTGTTTATGATGTTTACTCTGCATTGCAGGGCACAGGTGTTCCATTGATTGCCGATGGTGGTTTGCGCTACTCTGGTGATATCGTGAAGGCTTTGGCTGCCGGTGGTAGCTGCGTGATGATCGGTTCATTGGTTGCAGGTACCGAGGAGAGCCCTGGCGACACTATCATCTTCAATGGTCGTAAGTTCAAGAGCTACCGTGGTATGGGTTCATTGGAGGCTATGGAGCAGAAGAATGGTTCTAAGGACCGTTACTTCCAGAGCGACACCAAGGACGTGAAGAAGCTCGTACCAGAGGGTATCGCAGGTCGTGTACCTTACAAGGGAACCGTACAGGAGGTTATCTACCAGTTGATTGGTGGTTTGCGCTCAGGTATGGGTTATTGCGGTGCTTTCACCATTGAGAACTTGCACAACGCTAAGTTTACTCGTATTACAAATGCCGGTGTATTGGAGAGCCATCCACATGATATCACTATCACCAGTGAGGCTCCTAACTACAGCCGTCCTGAATAATTATTTGAATAGAAGAAAATGAAATTTTATGCGCTTTTCGCAGCTATGCTCCTTTCGGGGGGCATAGCTTTTGCTCAAAACGACGACCCTACTATCATGACCATCAATGGTCAGCCTGTCAGTCGTTCCGAATTTGAATATTCTTACAACAAAAACAATTCCGAGGGTGTCATCGACAAGAAATCTGTTGATGAGTATGTCGACCTGTTCGTTAACTACAAGCTCAAGGTGTTGGCTGCTAAGGAGGCTCGCATCGATACGCTCAGTTCCTTCAAGAAGGAATTCCTGCAGTATCGCGACCAGCAGATTCGTCCTACGATGATCAATGAGGCGGATCTCGTTGCGGAAGCGCATAAGATTTATAATGAAACCAGAGAACGTGTCATCAAGGCGGGCGGTATGGTTAGACCAGCCCACATCATGATACGTTTGGGTCAGAAGGCTACAGCCGAGGAACAGGAGAAGGCGAAGCTAAAGGCTGACTCTATCTATAATGCCCTTGCCGACCGTTATGTTATCGAGAAGGTAAAGAACAAGAAGGTAAAGAAGTTGGTGAAGGGTGCTGACTTTGCCGAGATGGCCAGGAAATACTCAGATGATAAGGGTTCTGCCGTAAGAGGTGGCGATATCTCATGGATTTCGAAGGGACAGACGGTGAAGGCTTTCGAGGAAACTGCATTCTCCATGAAGAAGGGAGAAATCAGCAAGCCTGTATTGTCGGAGTTTGGCTATCACATCATCAAGTTGGAGGATAAGCAAGACTTCTTCCCATACGATTCGGTGAAGAACGATATCTTACGTTTCATCGACGCAAGGGGAATCAGAGAAAGAATCGTTGACCAGAAGCTGGATTCTATCGTGAAGACATTGCCTGCGGGAACCGACCGCGAGACAATTCTGGATAAGAAGACAGCCGAGTTGACTGCCAAGGACAGCAACCTGAAGTATCTGGTACAGGAATACCACGACGGACTGATGCTCTATGAGATCTGTAACCGCATGGTTTGGGAAAAGGCTGCGAAAGACGAAAAGGCTTTGGCTGCTTATTTTGCCAAGAATAAGAAGAAATACAAGTGGGAGCAGCCTCGTTTCAAGGGCATCGCTTACCATGTGAAGGATGCCGCTGACGTGGCAGCCGTGAAGAAATGTGTGAAGGGTAAATCTTTCAGCGAATGGGCTGAGTTGCTGCGCAATGCATTCAATGCCGACTCGGTGGTGCGCATTCGCGTGGAGAAAGGTATCTTCAAGGAGGGAGACAATGCCTTGATCGACTCGGTGGTGTTCAAGAAGAATGCCAAGGTAGAGAAGGTGAAGGATTATCCTATCGATGCCACTTTCGGAAAGATTCTCAAGAAGGGTCCTAAGGAATATACCGACGTGAAGGCGCTGGTGGTTGCCGACTATCAGGACCAGCTGGAGAAAGACTGGGTGGCTGGTTTGAGAAAGAAATATCAGTTCGTGGTCGACCCTGAGGTGCTGGCTACGGTAAACAAACATTAATATATATTTATCAGAACGGACGTATCAATGAATACTGGATATAAAATGAGTCTGGCGTTTGTGGCATTGCTCTTGGTAATAGGCATGAGTGCAAGCGCCTCACGTATGGGGATGAGCCGCCATGCTTCTGCAGCTGAAGCTGATTCGAGCCAGCAGGAAGCGAAGGGTGACTCGGAGAATGTGGCCCCAGGCAGCGTCGTTGACGAGGTGATTTGGGTAGTCGGCGATGAGGCTATCCTGAAGTCGGATGTCGAGGTGACTCGACTTCAGGCTGAAGCAGAAGGAATCAAATATGCTGGCGACCCCGACTGTTCCATTCCGGAGCAGCTCGCCGTGCAGAAACTCTTCCTCCATCAGGCAGCCATCGACAGTATCGAGGTTTCTGAATCGGAAGTGATGCAGGGCATCGACGACCAGATCAATCACTGGATTTCCATGATTGGTTCGCGTGAGAAACTGGAGGAATACCGCAAGCAGAGCGTTACCCAGATGCGCCAGCAGATGCACGACGACTTCAAGAACCAGCAGCTCATCCAGAAGATGAAGCAGGAACTGGTGAAGGATATCAAGGTTTCGCCTGCCCAGGTGCGCAAGTATTTCAACAACTTGCCAGCCGACAGCATTCCTTTCGTGCCAACTGAGGTGGAGGTGGAGATTCTCACCATGCAGCCTCGTATTCCTATGGAGGAAATCAACCGTGTCAAGAACCAGTTGCGTGACTTCACCGACCGTGTGAACAAGGGTGAGACCACTTTCGCAACCTTGGCGCGTCTGTATAGTGAAGACCCGGGTTCTGCCCGCATGGGTGGAGAGATGGATTATATCGGTAGAGGTATGCTGGACCCAGCGTTTGCCAACGTGGCATTCAACCTGACCGACCCGAAGAAGATTTCCAAGATTGTGGAGTCGGAGTTCGGTTATCATATCATCCAGCTCATCGACAAGCGCGGTGATAAGATCAAGTGTCGTCATATCCTGCTGAAGCCAGTGGTTTCTCAGGAGGCTATCGACAAGTCAATCGGTCGTCTGGATTCCATCGGCAACGACATCCGTGCCAAGAAATTCTCTTTCGAGGATGCAGCAGGTGCCTTGTCTGACGATAAGGATACCCGAAACAACAAAGGTCTGATGGCAAACGCCACATCTGCCGACCGCACCTCTAAGTTCCAGATGAAGGATCTTCCTACCGAGGTGGCACGCGTGGTAGACACCATGAAGGTGGGTCAGGTATCAGCGCCTTTCACCATGGTAAACAGCAAGGGCAAGACCACTTGCGCCCTGATTAAGCTGGTGAGCCGCGTAGATGGTCACAGAGCCACCATCACCGAAGACTTCCAGGTGATGAAGGACGTGGTACTTGCCAAGGAAAGAGAAAAGACTTTGCATGATTGGGTAGTCGACAAGATTAAGAGGACCTACGTTCGCATGAACGACCGCTACAAAGATTGCAAATTTGAATATCAAGGTTGGGTTAAATGATCAGTAACAGACATTATAATAATATCAAGAACGGGCATAGAATCTTTTTCGCATTGATTCTATGCCTATTTGGGTTTTCTTTGGTGCTAGCTATGCAGGCACCTAAGAAGAAGCACAAGAAGCGCCCTCAGGGAGACAGAGTCTATCTTCTCCATGCCGATGAGCTGCGCTACGACATGTATGGCAACAATCCGGATGCCCAGATTGTGAAGGGCAAGGTTTCCTTCATGCATCAGGGCGGTCACCTCACCTGCGACAGTGCCTATTTCTATCAGGGTTCCAACTCGGTGAAGGCATTCGGTCATGTGCATTACCGCCAGGGAGACACCCTCTCGCTAACCTGCGAAAGAGCCGATTATGACGGAATGATGCAGATGATGCATGCCCGCAAGAACGTGGTGCTGCGCCATCGCCGACAGAAGCTGCTTACCGACAGTCTGGATTTCGACCGTCTGTATAACATGGCTAACTTCTTCGACGGCGGTACGCTGATTGACGGCAAGGATAAGCTGGTTTCCGACTGGGGAGAGTATCACACCGAGACTCGAGAGGCAAAGTTTGTCTTCAACGTAAAGCTGCGCAGCGGCAAGGATGTGATTACCACCGATACCTTGTATTATGACGTACCTACATCCACTGCCCATCTGGTGGGACCATCTCGGATTATCTCGGGTGCCAGCGTGGTGAATACTCACGACGGTTACTACGATACCAAGACCGATAAGGCGAAGCTCTTTGGCCGATCTACGCTGGTGGATAAGGACAAGTCCATCACCGGCGACAGTCTCTACTATGTAAAGAATGGCGAGAGCACGGGTTATGGCAATGTGGTGTATGTGGATAAGAAGAATAAGAATACGCTGACATGCAACTATCTCCGATATAACGAGAAAACCGGTAAGGGATTCGCAACCAAGAATCCTGTTGTTGTCGACTATTCGCAGAAAGATACCTTGTGGATGCATTCGGATACGATGCGCATCTACACTTTCAACATCAATACCGATTCCGTTTACCGCAAGGTGCATGCCTATCCTCATGTACGTGCCTTCCGCAATGACATCCAGGCAGTATGTGATTCCCTGGTATTCAATTCCCAGGACTCCTGCATGACGATGTATAAGGATCCTATTACCTGGAATCTCAACCGCCAGTTGCTGGGTGAGGAAATCAAGGTATATATGGCTGATTCCACTATCCGCTTTGCCCATGTGCTGCGTCAGGCACTTTCCATCGAACAGATGCCCGACAAGGAGCACTTCAACCAGATTACATCCAGCGAGATGAAGTCTTATTTCGACAGGGGCGAGATGAAGATGTCGGAAGCCATCGGTAATGTGCAGACCGTGTATTACATGACTAACGACAAGGACAGTTCGCTGGTGGGTCTCAATTATCTGGAGACCGATACCATGCGTATGTATCTGGGAGCGGCACGCAAGCTGGATAAGATTTGGACCAACAAGTTTACCAGCACGATGTATCCGATGACCCAGATTCCGCCAGCCAAATATAAACTGCCTAATTTTGCCTGGTTCGAAGATATCCGTCCTAAGGATAAAAACGACATCTTTGTATGGCGCGGCAAGGCGAAGGGTTCCGAGCTGAAGGAAATCAAGCGCCATCAGGCTCCGCTTCAGACGCTTCAGAAAAACGCATCGGTAGAAGTGCCTGAAAAGGAAAAAGACTTAGTAGAAGAGCCTAAGGTGGTATCTTCCAAGGTTTCGGCAAAGCAGAAGACTTCCAAGGCAAGAGCCAAGAAGAAACCAGGTGTTCGATAGTATAGTTCTTATTTTAAAATCTAAACGACGATGAGTGATGTCATTCAACTTTTACCCGATTCTGTTGCCAATCAGATAGCGGCAGGAGAGGTGATACAGCGTCCAGCTTCCGTAATCAAGGAGCTGGTTGAGAACGCTGTGGATGCAGGTGCCCGGAATATCCATGTATCTGTGGTGGATGCCGGTCGCACCAATATCCAGGTCATTGATGATGGCAAGGGAATGTCGGAGACCGATGCCCGATTGGCTTTCGAGCGTCATTCCACCTCGAAGATCCGCAAGGCAGATGATCTCTTTGCGCTCCGCACCATGGGATTCCGTGGTGAGGCTCTCGCCTCTATCGCCGCAGTGGCGCAGGTGGAACTGAAAACCCGACAGGAAAGTGACGAGATTGGAACTTTGGTTGCCATCTCGGGATCCCGATACGAACGGCAGGAGCCTTGTGCCTGTGCCGTGGGAACCATCTTCTCTGTGAGCAACATCTTCTATAATGTTCCGGCTCGAAGAAAGTTCCTCAAGTCGAACGCCACCGAACTGAATAATATCCTGACAGCCTTTGAGCGCATCGCCCTGGTGAATCCTCAGATTACCTTTACCCTGCGCAGCAATGGCACCGAGGTGTTCAATCTTCGTGCGGTGAATCTGCGCCAGCGTATTCTGGATATCTTTGGCAAGAAGTTCAATCACGACCTGCTGCCTGTGAATGTGGAAACCACCATGTGCAAGGTGGGGGGCTTTGTGGGCAAGCCTGAGTCGGCAAGGAAGAAGGGTGTTCATCAGTTCTTCTTTGTCAACGGAAGATACATGAAGCACCCTTATTTCAACAAGGCGGTAATGGCAGCTTACGACCGACTGATACCGCTGGGCGAGCAGGTGCCGTACTTCCTCTATTTCGAGGTGGATCCTAAAGACATCGATGTCAACATTCATCCTACCAAGACCGAAATCAAGTTTGAGAACGAGCAGGCCATCTGGCAGATTCTCTCGGCGGCAGTGAAGGAAAGCATTGGCATGTTCAATGATGTGCCTACCATCGATTTCGATACGGAGGATAAACCGGAGATTCCTGTTTATAATCCTGAAGTTCCTGCATCGACGCCGGCTCCGAAAATCAGTCTGAATCCCAGCTACAATCCTTTCAAGGTTCATTCTTTTTCCAATGCCAAGCCTGTGGGTGCCGGTTTTCCGGGACCATCGAGCACCAAACCGGAGGTTGACCAGAACTGGGAGCAGCTCTATGAGGGGCTGAAAGACCAGGATGAGCAGCAGCATACGATGGAACTCTTCGATAATCCGGATCAGGAAGCGAGTGCAGGAACTTCGCCAAGCAGTATCATTGCAGAGAAATCTCCTTCTCATTATCAGTATAAGGGCAAGTATATCATGACAGCCGTGAAATCGGGCTTGATGATTATCGACCAGCATCGTGCCCATGTGCGCATCCTCTTTGAGCAGTATCTGCGCCAGTTGAAGGATCGCACCTTCCATTCTCAGAAGGTTCTCTTTCCGGAAGTGGTTCAGTTTCCGATGTCGGAGAAGGTTATCTTCGAAAAGATATTGCCAGAGATGAACGAGATGGGCTTCGAATTGGAAGACTTGGGTGGTGGCAGTTATGCCGTCAACTCAGTGCCTGCCGGATTGGAGGGAATGAATCCCGTAAAGCTGGTACAGGACATGGTGACGAGTGCTGTGGAGAAAGGCGTGTCTGCCATGGACGAAATCAATACGGCACTGGCACTCTCGCTGGCTCGCCAGGCAGCGATACCTCATGGACAGGTGTTGAGCAACGACGAGATGGAGGGTTTGGTGAACGGACTTTTCGCTTGCGAGAATGTGAACTACACCCCCGACGGCAAGTCGGTGCTTTGCATCCTGCAGCAGCAGGAGATAGAACATCTCTTGGGATAGAGTGGGGGTATATATAATAAGGTGTATATAATTATAGTATAGGTAAACCATAAGTTAAAATCAGAAAGAAATGAAAAAGTTGTTAGCTATGCTGGCTTTGGCTAGCGTTACAATGGGAAGTTTTGCTCAGGACGTGACTCCTGATGAAAAGTATAGTATTGCCACCAATTCTTTTGCAAGTAATTGGTTCGTGCAGGTAGGTGCCGACTGGAATGCCTGGTATTCTGCCGAGGAGAGAGAACATGGCTTGGCGAAGAGTCCATTCAAGAAGTTCCGCTCTAATCCAGGTGTTTCACTTGCCATCGGTAAGTGGTTTACACCAAGCATCGGTCTCCGTACCAAGCTTCAAGGCATCTGGGGCAAGAAGGTGGATGCCGACTGGAACGATGGTACCAACGAGGGCAATGGCAACAAGTATTGGGCATTGAACGAGCAGGTGATGTTTAACCTGAGCAATCTTTTCAAGGGTTACAGAGAAAACCGCATCTGGGATGTGATGGCATTTGCCGGTGCTGGTGTGGGTCGTTCGATGACCTACAACACATACGCCCTGGATTACAGTGCCGGTGTTCACTCATCCTGGAAGGTAGCCAAGAAGACCAGCGTCTTTGTGGAGGCAGGTGTGAATACCTTCGATCATAACATCGACAACTGCAAGGGTGTAGCCGACCAGAGCTGGAAGCGCCGTTGCAACAATTTCTATGCCGAGGTGGGCTTGACCTTCAACCTGGGTAGTGCAAAATGGAAGAAGGCTCCGGATATGGATGCAGTCAATGCACTTCATCAGTCAGAGCTTGATGCCTTGAATGCAGCCTTGGCAGATGCCAATGCAGAAAACGAGCGTTTGCAGAAGCTGGTAGAGAACCAGCCAAAGAATGATGCTGCGGCCAAGACAGAGGCTGCTGCTCCTGCATTCGCCAACACTCCACTTTCTGTGTTCTTCAATATCGGCAAGTCTTCTATTGCATCTAAGAAGGATTTGGTAAATGTGAAGGCTCTTGCTGAGTTTGCGAAGGAGAATGATACCAAATTGTTGGTTACCGGTTATGCTGATAGCGCAACAGGTTCTCAGGCATTCAATCAGAAACTCTCTCAGAAACGTGCTGAGCAGTTGGCAAAGCAGCTTGTGAAGATGGGTGTGGATAAAAATAACATCGAAATCAAGGCAAACGGCGGTGTGAAGGAGTTGAAGCCAAACTCTTATAATCGTCGTGCAACCGTTCAGATTGCCGAGTAATCTCCCTATAAGAAGGCACTTTTCTCCGTGAAAAGTGACTTCTTTTCATGTATTTTTTGAGAAATTTGAAAAAAAACGGGAAAAAGTTTGGTGGAATCAAATATTTGTAGTACCTTTGCAACCGCTTACGAAAAGTAAGGGCGCTTAGCTCAGCTGGTTTAGAGCATCTGCCTTACAAGCAGAGGGTCGGCGGTTCGAATCCGTCAGCGCCCACGGAACTTAGTTTCGTGAATAATAGAAAAAGAAATCCTTACTTATCATAAGGGCGCTTAGCTCAGCTGGTTTAGAGCATCTGCCTTACAAGCAGAGGGTCGG
>ONZR01000197.1_pt1 | contig 31453 bp, 17 predicted proteins | sample 1671691 | NCBI WGS metagenome assembly ONZR01 (sample SAMN06348182, study PRJEB24527) | human gut metagenome | biome: human gut; feature: ankylosing spondylitis patient; material: feces | host: Homo sapiens | place: China | collected 2015-10 | reverse complement strand
TGAGTAAAAAGCAGATGATACGACGGCGAGGGCTGAGCGCATTTCTGGCGGTGGCAATGTGTATAGGGATGCTGCCCCCAACAGCCGGGGCAGCCGTGACGGCAAAAAACGACTGGGAGATCTTTGATGCCTCGGACACCTACAATCTGCCGGGCACACAGGAGCAGATTTTGCAGGAGATGATCAAGAGCCCCGAATTTGCGGAGCAGTGGGCGGGCATTGCAAACAATGTTTTGCCAAAAACGTACTATAACGACAACAATGAACACGGCTATCATGAGCCGTATACCGCTCTGACTGCGGCAGATTACGCAAAGGTACAGTATACATCCAAGGGCCTGCGGGATGCTGTCAGCAGCGTCGTTGACCAGAGTGCGATTTTGAGCGGCTCGGGTGTTTTGAACAGCCTTCCGGAAGAAGAAACCCCGGTTTATTATGTCTCTACCAGAGCGGAGAAGGAACGCGATGACCATCACTCTTATGTAAGTACCGGCTACGGCTACTATGTGCAGGCGTTCTACGACTTTGAAATTCAGGGTATTGCGAATCGGTTTGAAACGCCTTCCATCGAGACGGATGACACAACGGCGTCGCTCGAACAGAAGGGCTACCGGTTTAATCTGGGCGGCAGCTCGGACAGCTACAAGGTAACGGCAGAAAACCGCAACGACTTTGAAAACACGGTCGAGAAGAGCTATACCTATGAAAAGAGCACCACTACCTCGACTACGGTCTCCAATACCTATTCGCAGAACTGGACCGAGGAGACCACGGTAGGCGTTGAATTCAGCGTGCCCGTTCTGGCCGCGCTTTCGCCCACTGCCAAGGTAGAGCAGAGCTTTTCCTACTCCTACGGCATGGAAAAGACCTACGAGAGCAGCAAGGAGGAGTCCTACGCGCAGTCTATTACGGATACCATCTCCGTACCGCTGCCGGCACATACGGGCATTGACATCAATATCGATGTGACCGACCTGCAAACGACCATCCCCTATACCGGCGCGGTGTACATCAAATATAAGACCATGATTCTCTCAGCTACCGGTTATCATGTAACCAAAGTGAATGGCACCAGTGCAGATAGATGGAAAGGACAGGAGTTTAAGCAGTATACCTTCGGTCGGAACGGCAGAAGTGCAATCGAGGATCTGGATGCACGCATCCAGAACCGGGATGTCTCCGGCTACGACCCCGATGGTCTGGATATGAACACCCTGTATCAGGGCGAATTCAAGACGGCAGCCGATCAGCTGTGCTCCGGTCAGCCGGTTGCGCCGTACTTCGGTTCGTTCCACTACACCTCCAAGAACACTGTCATCACCCCGCAGAAGGTGTACCCAATCTATGCACTCGATCGTCTGGTGCCTGATACCGAACAGGTTTCTCTGTACGAGCAGCAAAGCCTGCGTCTGGACAGCATCAAGGTCGAGGCGAAGAATGAACACGACGTGGACTGGTACGGCTTCAATCCCCGCCTGAGCGGCGAATGGACGGTCGTGGACGAAGGTCTGAACGACGCTTCGGAGTATGCCGAGGTCACGACAAACCGCAACGGCTACCCCGTCCTCAATGCGCTCAAGCCGAATGACGGAGCACAGCTGTTCCTGCGCTATCAGCCGAAGGATACGATCGAAACAACGGATGATTTCAACAGCGAGCTGATTGAACTGACCATCCTGCCGGTTGTGCTTTCCTCGGTTACGGTAGAGGGCAGCTTTGAGCCGTTCTACTTCAATGACGGCAGCAACACCGCCGACGTTAAGGGTCTGACCGTGGCCGCTAAGGACGAGGACGGCAACGATTTTGATGTAACCGGCAAGGTCAAGTGGTATGCAGAAGCAAACGATGACATTACGGTTGACGAAACCACGGGCAGCATCGAGTTTACCGCGCCGGGAACCTATCAGATTTATGCCGTAGTGAACGGCACGGAATCCAACCGTGTACCGCTGCAGGTTCTGCCCGAACGGCAGCTCGATACGCTGACCGTGAACGGCACGATTCCCAATCTCATCTATAATGATGATACGGCGAACACCTTTGACCTGAGCACGCTCGATGTGGAGGCCAAGGATCAGTATGGCGAGGACATGACGCTTGACGATGGCCTGTTCGAGTGGCGGCTTGCCACGGACAAGGGCTATGCCGAAATCAGCGGCAGCGTAATCACCGGTCTTGTAGTCGGCACGGATACGATTACCCTGTATTATCCGGTCGGACAGGACGAGCAGGGCGAAACGGTCTATCGGACGGCACAGCCGCTGCCCGTACAGGTGACGGCAAAGCCGTATCTGAATGAGCTGTATTATAATGACGGCGCTCCCGCCGCAGTAGAGGGCGCAGAGTATGATCTGTCCCGCATTCCGCTGCTGGCGCGCGACCAGCACGGCAATCCCTGTGGAATTCCGTCGGACATCGAGTGGACGCTGGCAGACACCAATCAGACCAATGCCACGATTGAAAACGGAAAACTGCTCGTTACGGTTGGCAGTGTCCCGGATGCCTCCTATGCGGATGTGATTCTGGAAGCCTCCTCTGCCTCTGCCGGCAAGACTGCAAAGAATGTCGTTGTTAAGGTCGAGCAGCAGCCGACCCTCAAGACAATCCGCGCCGACATGAAGGACGGTTTTGTCCTGCGGCTGGATGAAAATGCGGTTCTTGCAGATCAGTTTACCGCTGCCGGCTACGATCAGTATGGCAGAGAAATGACCGGCGGCAGCTTTGAATGGGTTACCTCCAAGCCGGATGTGGTTTCGCTCGAAAACGGAACACTCAAGGCACTGAAAGAAGATTCTACCGAGATCTATGCCCGTTCCGGCGACATCGAGAGTAACCACATTACGCTGACGGTCAATGCCCCGAGACGACTGACTGCGATCACCGCAGACGGCATTCCGTCGTCCGTTCGGAAAAACACTATGCTGGATCTGTCTGCAGCTAAGGTAACGACGCTCGATCAGTTCGGCAAGGTCTTTACTCCGGAAGAACTGGCGGCCTATCCGGCTTCTGTACGATGGACGCTGGAAAAGAATGATACGCACGCCGTTATCAGCGGAAATACACTCAGCTTTGGTGATCAGGATGGCACGATGACCCTGATCTGTGCTGCGGTCAACGCAGACACCAATGTGATCGTGGAAAAGAAGATTATCATTCGCATCACAGACTCTACCTCCGGCGGCGGTTCCTCCGGCGGCGGTGGTGGAGGCGGAGGAGGCTTCTCCGCACCCAGCTATTCGGTATCTATAGATGATGTAAAGCACGGCACTGTCACCGTATCTCCCAAATCTGCCTCCAAGGGCGACACTGTGACCATCACGGCAACCCCCGACAAGGGCTACACACTTGAAAGCCTGACCGTGCTGGACAAGGACGGCAAGGCACTCGAACTGACCGACAAGGGCGGCGGAAAGTACACCTTTGTCATGCCGGCGGGCAAGGTCACGGTGAAGGCGGTCTTTATGGACGACAACACCATGCTCAACTTCTTCACCGACGTGCACGCGGAGGATTACTACTACGATGCAGTCCTCTGGGCGGCGCAGAAGGGCATTACCGGCGGTATGAGCGACACGCTGTTCGCTCCGAACGCTGCCTGCACCAGAGCGCAGATTGTAACCTTCCTGTGGCGCGCGGCGGGTTCGCCTGAACCGAAGGCGCTGAGCAGCTTCGCGGATGTTCCGGCAGATGCATACTACGCCAAGGCAGTTGCGTGGGCGGTTGAGAACGGCATTACCGAGGGCACGAGCGATACAACGTTTGCACCCGGCACCATCTGCACGAGAGCACAAGGCGCAGCGCTCCTGTACCGTGCGGCAGGCAGTCCGGCGGTCAGCGGCAGCGCGGCCTTCACCGATGTACCTGCCGATGCATACTACGCCGATGCGGCAGCATGGGCAGAGCAGAAGGGCATCACCGGCGGCATCGGAAACGGTCTGTTCGGTCCGCATAACAACTGCACGAGAGCACAGATTGTCACGTTCCTGTACAGAATGTACGGCAGCAAATAAGCAAATCAACCGATAAACAGACGGCGGCAGGGGAATACCCGTCTGTTTACCGATCCTTTGCGCCATCTCACGCTTTGGAGCGAGCTGCATTCCCGGACAAACCGCTGCAATAAGAGCGGGGAAATCGGGGGAAAATGTCATATTTTCGGTAAATCTGCGGCAACGTGTCATGATTTCTTCTTTTTTTGTAAAACCCTGTTGACAAAACACGACAGATGCGCTATAGTGTGGATAAAAGAAGATGATGCAGTCGCTTTGACCGCATCTCAAACGATAATAGCAAACCCACCGAAAGGTGGCGACGCAAAGCTATAGGGCCTTACCCCTCATCGAGAGGGCTGGCAGCCAGTTACCGAAAGGAGATCGCCGGATATGAAGCGGCTTTTTCGTGTTGTATGCGCAGTTTTTGCAGCAGCTGCCCTCTCGATGGGCGTTACCGCAGCAGCAGTAAATGATGTTGTGGATATGAGTAATTCCACCCACGGTTATGTTACCGTAAACTACTCCTCGAGTGCAAGGCTCAAGGTTGGTATTCAGTACAACGGCGGCAAGACCGTGTTCTACGATTGCCCGAGCGGCAAGGATGCTTCCTTCTCTCTCGATAAGGGCAACGGCAAGTACACCGTAACGCTGTACCGCAACGTTTCCGGTACGTCCTATCAGCAGGTCGAGTCCAAGTCCATGAACGTAACCGTTAAGGACAGCTATGCTCCGTATCTGGCCTCCACTTCCGAGGTTCAGTTCTCCAAGGGTGATACAGTATCCGCTAAGGCTGCTGAGCTCTGCAAGAACGCTAAGACCAACGAGGCTAAGGTTATCGCCATCTACAACTACATGGCAAGCCGTTATACTTATGATAACAAGCTGGCGAATGAGATCACCAGCGGCAAGATTACCAAGTACATCCCGGATACTGCCGCTACCCTGAAGGGCACCACCGGTATCTGCTACGATTTTTCCTCGCTGTTTGCAGCAATGTGCCGCAGCCAGGGCATCCCGTGTGCACTGACCAAGGGCTACGCCGGCTCTAGCTACCACGCTTGGAATAAGGTAAACCTGAACGGCAAGTGGTATCAGATCGACCTGACCTACGCGGTTACCCGCAGCGTAAAGAACGCAAAAACCCTGCATGACTGTGTATCTCCGCTGACCTACACCAACACCAGCGATGCGCTTGCAGTAGTTGCGGCTTAACACTTTTCTATTTTATTTTGTATGCAAATGGTCCTGATAGGGTATGTTTATGCCCGATCAGCGGCGATTTATTGCATAAAAAACGATTCCGGATTGAAACCCCTCTTCGTTTTTTACAGTATTTGTTTGTTATTCGCGGGCATTTATGGTATACTGAAGAAGAGGATCCGGAGGATTTCTGTCCTGCGCGGGCAAAGGACTGTGTATGCAGTCCGGCGTGTCTGCCGACAGAAAAGATCGTAAAATTCTGTGCATGACTTCCGTAAAGGGATACAGGTACAGACAAAGGCACAGCCGGTGAAAACCGGTGTCGCAAAGCCAGATGGGCCTAAACGGAGTTTTTTCTCCGCATGGCAGCCGGTTGCCAAAGGTACTGTGTACCCCCTTGCAGAGCTATGCGCGCTGTAAAGGGGGTATTTTATTTGGAGACTGAACAACCATTCTGCGTTGCCAACAGCCATTTCAAAAAGAACCAACCATCTGTGCTACTCGATAAGGAGTAAGTTGTACAGACAAGGGCACCATCGGTGAAAGCCGATCTCGCAAAGCCAAGGGCCTAAACGGAAGGTATTCCGCATGGCAGCCGGTTTCCTAATGCAGCTTCTTCATAGTAGTCTTTTACTATTGAAGGAGGGGTTTTCATGATGAAAACAGGAAAAAATAATCGATTCTTAGCCAGCATTCTGGCGGCATCCATGATGCTGACGATGTCTCCGTTCGCATTTGCAGCGGATACAGCGGAGCAGAAAGAAATGACAGCGCAGGAGCAGGTTCAGTCTGCCACCCAAAATGAAACGAACGCAAATCCCACGGTGTCTCAGACGGAAGATCAGTCTCCTAAGGATACAAACTCCGAAGCGCTTAAGACGAAAGATCAGTCTTCTGAGGGCACAAACTCCGAAGCGCTTAAGACGGAAGGTCAGCCTTCTGAGGACGTAAAACCTGCAGGTAAGAACACCACTGCAGAAAGCAGCACATCCACATCGAAGACTCCGGCAGAATCGGAGAACCCGACAGAACCGGAGACTCCGGCAGAACCGGAAGCACCGAAAAGCGCTGCAAAGATCGGCGAGAAAGCGTATCCGACTGTTGCTGACGCGATTGCTGATGCACAGCAGGACGACACCATCGTTCTGCTCCGTGATGTTACGGAAAATATCACCATCAACAAGTCTCTGACGCTCAACCTCGGCGGGTTTACGCTGTCGGGTGATGGCACGACAACGGTTGTCTCCATTTCGGGCAAAGATATAGACGTAACCGTCAAGGACGGCACTGTCACCGGCGGCAAATCTACGAATGGCGGTGGTCTGGATATCCAGAGTGGTGAAATTCTTCTGGAAAAATGTAATATTACGAAAAACAACGCTGTGAATGGCGGCGCTATCAACATCAGCGGTTCTGCGAATGTTCAAATCAAAGGCTCTGAAATCCACGATAATACCGCTAGCAACAGCGGCGGTGCAATCTATATGGCATCCGGTTGGGCAATTGACGGGTATTATAATTGCGCCTGTGAAATCGTAGATACAAAGCTGAACAACAACTCCGCGAATGTTGGTGGAGCACTCGGTATGGGTGCGTCGATGTACCAGTATAAGGATATGCATATAACTGCATCTTTTACCATGAGCGGAAAATCCGAGATTTCCTCGAATACTGCGAAAACTCTCACCACAACAAATGGCGGTGGCGGCGTATATCTGATTGGTAATGGCTCCCGGTTCATCATGAACGACGGTTTTATCACTGATAATGTCGCTGAAAATTCCTGTGGCGGTGCAATTTTCAGCAAAAACTGGCGCGGTATTACGCTGAACGGCGGCAGCATTACCGGCAATAGCGCAAAGATACACGGTGGTGCAATCTATATCGAAAATGTCAATCTTACAAATAATCCGCTTGAGGAAGAAGTCCTGAATGTTGCAGCAGGTGTCGCAATTACCGATAACCACTGCGGCGGTAATGGCGGCGGTATTGCAGCTCTGAAGGATGTTACCGTCAAGATTGCAAAGAACAGCGCCCTGTACAATAATACCGCGGAGACCATCGGCGATGATGTTTATTCTGGCAGTGGCAATCAACTGAATCTTCCAGCTGCAACAGAAATGAGCGGCGGCCTGATTCTGTCCTCTGACAGCTTTCCGATTACCGATTGGTATTATGACGGTTTTAAGGATGCAAATACCAGACATCGCTGGGGCGAAAAATACAGTGAACTGGATATCGATGCAACGGTGGCTAACGGAGCACTGACTTATAAAACCGGAATATATTATGAAATCTTTAAACCGGTAGAGAATTTTAAAGGTACGATTGCGCTGAAAGCTGCACATGCTCAACTGTTTACTCTTACCTATAACGTAACAGGTGATCTTCCGGAAGGTTATACCGCACCTACTGCGCAGAGTATGCTGGTTGGCAGCAGCTATACCGTTGCAGACGTTCCGGCCAGTGTGTCCGGCACGAAGGACGGCGTGAACGGTACATTCTCCTTCAACGGCTGGAAAAAGGATGACGGTACGGTTCTGACCGGCGAGCAGAAGCTGACCGCAGACCTTACGCTGCATGGCGTATGGACCTTTACGAAAAAATCCTCCGGCGGCGGTGGCGGCGGCGGTCACAAGCCCACCGTTACCATTCCGGATGATGTACCGACCGGTCTGAACGGCGATGACCACTATGCTTACATCGTAGGCTATCCGGACAGCACCGTTCGTCCGCAGAACGGCATTACCCGTGCTGAGGTAGCAACCATCTTCTTCCGTTTGCTCACCGATGAGACCCGCAATGCAAACTCTACGAAGTCCAACAGCTACTCCGACGTAGCAGCCGGCGCATGGTACAACCACGCTGTTTCTACGCTGAGCGCTATGGGCATCGTAAAGGGCGACAGCCAGGGCAAGTTCAATCCGAATGCGCCGATCACCCGTGCGGAGTTCGCTGCGATCGCAGCTCGTTTTGACGACAAGGCCAACACGACCGCTGTTGACTTCAGCGACATTGCATCCCACTGGGCAAAGGACGAAATCAGCGCCGCTGCCAACAACGGCTGGATCAACGGTTATACCGACGGCACCTTCCGTCCGAATAACAAGATCACCCGTGCCGAGGCGATGACGCTCGTAAACCGCGTCCTTAAGCGCCTTCCGGAGACTGCAGAGGACCTGCACAACGACATGATCAAGTGGAGCGACAACTCCGATACTTCCGCATGGTATTACCTGGCCGTACAGGAGGCTACGAACAGCCACTATTACGACCTCAAGGAAAACAAGCACGAGAAGTGGAGCAAGCTGCGCGAAACTCGTGACTGGACCGAACTGGAAAAGTAAATACTTTCCTGTAAGGGCGAACGAATCCCCCGGCCATTGGTCGGGGGATTTTATTGCGCTGATAGTTTTTTCTAAAGGAAACAAATTTCGACAAATATTTCTTGTCAAAATTATAATATATTGCCCTTGTGGTTTTTATATCATAGGTTCATAATAGGGATTGCCGAAAGGGAAAAGAGGAATTAAAAAAGTAGGCTTTTCGGTGATTTTTATGCGAAAGTCATGCTTTCGCAGCCGATATAGAGGAGGAGATAATATGATCAGCTTTATCGTATGCTTATTATTATTGATCACCGGCTATCTTACTTATGGTAAAATTGTAGACAAAACCTTTGGCCCGGATGACCGGGAAACGCCGGCAGTTCGCATTAACGATGGCGTTGACTACGTTGTCATGCCGCAGTGGAAGCTGTTTCTGGTACAGCTGCTGAACATCGCCGGCCTTGGCCCGATCTTCGGCGCACTGCAGGGCGCTCTCTGGGGTCCGGTCGTATTCCTGTGGATCACATTCGGTACCATTTTTGCCGGCGGCGTACACGATTATTTCTCCGGCATGATCAGTGAGCGAAACGACGGTGCCTCCATCGCAGAGGTTACCGGCAAGTACCTCGGTCACACCATGCAGAATATCATGCGTGTGTTCTCGGTTGTACTGTTGATCATGGTTGGCACGGTATTTGCAGTCGGTCCGGCCGGTTTGATCGTTACGCTGTGCAAGAGCAACGGTGTGTCCGGTGTGCTTTCGACCACGCTGTTCTGGCTGATCCTCATCCTGGTTTACTATTTTATTGCAACCTTTATTTCGATCGATAAGATCATCGGTAAGGTATACCCGCTGTTCGGCATGTGCCTGATCATCATGGCGGTCGGTGTTATCATCGGTATCTTCACCAACCCGAATTACACCATTCCGGAGATTTGGTCTCACCTGTACAATATGCACCCGTCCGGTACGCCGGTATGGAGCTTCATGTTCATCACGGTTGCATGCGGTGCAATTTCCGGCTTCCATTCCACGCAGTCGCCGCTGATGGCGCGCTGCATGAAGAACGAGAAGCAGGGTCACTTCGTATTCTACGGTGCAATGGTAGCCGAAGGCATTATCGCACTGATCTGGGCGGCAGCCGGCTGTGCTCTGTATGAGGTCACCGGCGGTCTCAACACCGGTCTGGCGGAAGCGCTGGCAGGCGGTCAGTCCGCAGCGATTTACGATGTATGCTCCAAGACCATGGGCGGCGTTGGTATTGCTCTGGCCATGATCGGCGTTGTTATCTGCCCGATTACTTCCGGTGATACCGCATTCCGTTCCGCTCGTCTGACGCTGTCCGACTGGTTCCACATGGATCAGAGTTCGTACGCAAACCGCCTGAAGCTGTGCATCCCGGTACTCGGTATCGGCGCTATCCTCGGCATCGGCAATGCAACCGGTCTGATCGACTACACGGTTATCTGGCGTTACTTCAGCTGGACCAACCAGACGCTCGCTATGATCGTTCTGTGGGCAGCAGCTATGTACCTGTTTACCGAAAAGAAGAACTTCTGGATTGCAGCTGTTCCGGCTACGTTCATGAGTGCAGTTTCCTGCACCTATTTCATCCTCGCGCCGGAGTGCCTCGGCAGCCTGCTGAACAGCAAGACAGCGGACGGCACGGTAATCTACAATACCGCAGTGGCGTACCCGATCGGTATTGTATTCGCGGCACTGCTGCTCGCACTGTTCATTTGTGCAACCAAGAAGCGCAGCGCAAAAAAATCTGCTTGAATATAATAGCATTGCTGCAGCCGGCCGTTCCTTTGTGCGGTCGGCTGCGGCCATCCATAACGATAATTGCGGGGTGACGGAAAATGTTGAAACCTTATCCGCTCGGCGCGGGGCGCATTGATGACGCGGCGCTTGCCGAGGATAGAAAAACCTGTCGGAAAATCGGTCCGTGCGGCATCGGCAGGCATGCCCTCTATTTGAACAGCTTTTTTGTTGACCGGCGGTATTATGTTCCGCTTTCCATGGTAACGCGTGTGTACAAGCGCGTTGCGATGAGCAAGGGCGGCTTTTCCGGCAAGGGCATTTTCGCCACGCTGTCCTATCTGGTCGTGGAGTTCGACGGCGGACAGAAGGTGTGCAATTTCAAGTATGAGCAGCAGGTCGATGATTTTCTGAGTGTTATCCGAGCTGAGCACCCGTCTATTCCGTGTGTCAGCGCGGCGGCAGAGCAGCGCATTGCCGAGGAGAAGGCCCGCCGGGAGGAAGAGGAGCGCAATCGTCCGCCGATGAGCGCACAGGCGGAGAAAACCGTGCAGGCACTCGATAACGCAATCGACTATCTGGAGCGCCGTCCTGAGCTGACCGAACGACTGAGCGCGGCCGCAAAACGCCGCCGGAACTTTCAGTGTACGAACGGCAGCTACCGCTGGGCCGCTATGGCGATCACACTGCTGGGATTTGCGGCGCTGGCTTACGGTATCGTTTCCTTCGTGCGTCACGGCTCGTTTTCGATTTATTTTACGCTGTTCGGTCTTGCCGCGATTTTCACGTTTGCAGGCTTCAGCGTCCTGCCGACAGCACGCAACAACCGTACCTCCATCATGCAGAATGATGCGCAGGCACAGGAGAAAATGCAGGCTTACCTTGCGGATTATATGAATTTCCCGCTGCCGGCCCGCTATGCACATCCGGTTGTGCTGCGCCGCATGCAGCGTGCTGTCATGGATGGCCGCGCAGTGACTGCCGCGCAGGCGCTCGACGTTGTGAAGGCTGACCTGAAGGCGCTGAACGCGGATGTCACAGTCTCGCAGGAGGAATACGATGAGGTTGTCGCCATCAAGTCCATGTTCCTCAATGCAGAGTATCAGTAACAATCAGATGATACAACTATCCCTCCCGGTTACAGCCCGGGAGGGATAGTTCGATTTGGGCGGTTCTGCTTTCATGATAAGAGTTTATTCTGTAAGCGAAAAGGACATTCCCGAGGGGTGGGAATGTCCTGCGAAAAAGAGTATCGATATGATCTGATTTAAGAGCACAGTCCGCATTTCGCACATGCAGACGGTGTGACAGCGCAGCCGCCGAGGGCAGTCTCGCGCAGCTCGATGGGGATGCGGCGACCGACCGCGTACATGGTATCGAGCATTTCATCGAACGGGATAAACTGGTGAATGCCCGCGAGCGAGAGCTCAGCGGCAACGAGTGCGTTGGCTACGCCTGCCGCGTTGCGGTTCTGGCACGGATACTCGACCAGTCCGCCGACCGGGTCGCAGACCAGACCGAGCATGTTCATCAGCACGGTGGAGGCCGCGTCAAGGCACTGCTCAGGCTTGCCGCCCATCAGCTCGACAGCCGCGCTGGCCGCCATTGCGGATGCGATGCCGACCTCAGCCTGACAGCCGCCGACCGCGCCTGCAACGGTTGCGTTGCGCATGGCAAGGTAGCCGATCGCACCGGCGTTGAACAGGGCGTCGATCAGCCGTTCATCCGAGATGTTGTAGCGGTCCTGCAGGGCAAACAGCATGCCCGGCAGAACACCGGCGCTGCCTGCGGTCGGTGCTGCGACAATCAGACCCATAGAAGCATTTACCTCAAGCACTGCCATCGCGTACTGCGCCGCTTTGTGCAGCACATCCCCGCAGATGGAGCGGCCTTTGGCCGCGTGTTGCGCCAGTTTTTTTGCCTCGCCGCCAATCAGGCCGCCCATGGACTTGACCGGCGTTTTGAGCGGTGTCAGCGCGGATGAGCGCATGATTTCGAGTGCCCTCTTCATACGGTGCGTGACCTCATCACGCGTGGTTTCGCCCAGCTGGCACTCGCGGCGGCGCATGATCTCGGAGATGGGGAGCTGCTGCTGCGTGCAGAGTGCAAGCAGCTCGGATGCGTTTTTGAAATCCATAATCTGCTCTCCTCCTTACGGTTCGATGATCATGACATCGTGGACGTTGGGATTGTTTTTGAGCGGTTCCTCAATGCCCTCGGGGAAATGACCGTCCGATTCGACGATTGTGTAAGCGGTGTTGCCCTTGGACTCGCGGAACAGGCGCATGAACGCAATGTTTACACCCTTGTCGCTGAGCACCTTGGTGATGTGCGCCACAACGCCCGGCTTGTCCTGCTGAACGACGATGACCGTGCTGTATTCACCGGTAAAGTCAACCTCGACGCCGTTAATGCGCGCGATGCGGCACTTGCCGCCGCCGAGCGACTCGCCGCGGATGGTCATCACCTGACCGGCGGCGTTCTCCATGCGGATGTCCACGGTGTTCGGATGGACATCGGTCTCGGTCTCACAGGGCGTGAACGAGTAGGACAGGCCGCGCTCGGTCGCGATGGAAAACGAGTTGCGGATGCGGGTGTCGTCGGTCGAGAAGCCCATGATGCCGCCGAGCAGGGCGCGGTCGGTGCCGTGGCCGTGGTAGGTCTTGGCGAACGAGCCGTACAGGGTGAAATCCACCTTTTTAAGCGGCGGCGCGATCATCTTGTGCGCCAGATACGCGATAACGGCTGCGCCGGCGGTATGGGAGCTGGAGGGACCGATCATATTCGGTCCCAGCACATCAAAAACACTGATAAAGGACATAGGGGATTCTCCTTACTGAGCGGAGGATTTGCAGATAAACCTGCGGTAGATGGTCTCCACGATCACGCCGATCGCGTTGTCGCCGGAGACGTTGCAAGCGGTGCCGAACGAGTCCTGCGTGATGTACAGTGCAACCATAATAGCGCAGATCGGGCCGCTCGGGTCACCGGCCTCGGTGCCGAAGATCATGTACAGGAAGGGCAGGGCGGTCATAATGGAGCCGCCCGGCGCACCGGGAGACGCCACCATGGCAATGCCGAGGGTCATGATGAACGGGATAACGGTGCCGATGGAGATCGGCAGCTGGTTCATCAGGCAGACTGCGGTAGCGCAGGCTGTGATGGTAATCATCGAGCCTGCCATGTGGATATTCGCGCACAGCGGAACCGTAAAGTTGCGGATTTCCGAGGAAACGCCGTCTGCTTCAGCGCACTGCAGGTTGACCGGAATGGTAGCCGCAGAGGACTGGGTGCCCAGTGCGGTTGCGTAGCCCGGAATCTGGTTGCGGATGAGCGTGAACGGGTTCTTGTGGCTGACCAGACCTGCAATTACGAACTGGATGCAGATGCAGATCAGGTGCATGATGATAACAACGATGAATACCTTCCACAGAATACCGAGAATGGCAAAGGTCTTGCCGGACTTGGTCATATCGGTGAACGTGCCGCAGATGTAAAGCGGCAGCAGCGGAATGATGACCTTGTGCAGTACGCAGTCAATGATGCCGGAGAAGTCGGAAACGCCGTTGTACAGCGTGTCGCCGATGGTCTTGCCGCGCAGGCTGGACATGCACAGACCGAGCACAAACGCCGTAACAACAGCGGACAGCGTGTTCATCAGCGCTGGAATTTCCAGGCTGAAGTACGGCTCCAGCGAGTTGCCTGCGGTTGCGGCGATCTTGTCGAGCGCGTCCGCACTCATGAAGTGCGGGAACAGGGTGTCGGCTACAAAGAACGAAGCCGAGCCTGCGATCAGGGTCGAGCAGTAGGCGATGGCAACTGTGATGAGCAGCAGCTTGCCCGCGCCGCTCTTGAGGTTAGCAATGCCCATGGTAACATACGCGAGGATCATCAGCGGGATGATAAACGACAGGAACTGGCTGAAGAACGACGAGAGCGTTACCACAAAGCGGCAGAAGCCTTCCGGCAGGAACTGGCCGAACAGGATGCCGACAATGATGGCGATGATGAGCTTGGGCAGTAATCCGAGTTTGAATTTTTTCTTTTCTTCCATTTCTTTTTCCTCCTTTTTTGGCGGGCAGCACCACACAGTTCGGTTATGCGGTGTTACCCTTTGCGGCGCAGACCGTTTGTTTGCCCCTCTTTGGTCTGCTGCCGTGGAAGTCTGCCGAGATTTTTGCCTCCGGACACAAAAAGAACCGCTTATTTTAGGCGAAATGCTGTAAAATAGGACGCGGTTTTGTGTAAAAAGGATAAATAAAAAATCGGTGGTAAACCTCCAATTTCTTTCTTGACCTCTTTGCAGATTTAGTATATTCTGTTTAATAGGTTAAGTCAAATTCATATATTTTATCATTTCGATTCAAAATATTGATAATATAGGGGAGAGAGGGAAATCCATGGAGCTTCGGCAGCTTGCAACCTTTATTCGGGTAGCACAGTTTAAGAGTTTTTCACGCGCAGCAGAGAGCCTCGGCTACTCACAATCGGCGGTAACGGTGCAGATACGCCAGCTGGAGGAGGAACTGGACACACGTCTGTTCGACCGCATGGGAAAGCGTATCGCGCTGACCGACACAGGCGAGCGTTTTCTCAGCCATGCGTGCGACGTGATGAATCAGGTCAATCAGGCGCGCATGTCGGTCACATCCACGGCAGAGCTGCACGGTTCGCTGCATATCGGCACGATTGAGTCGCTTGCATGTCTCAAGCTGCCGACGGTGCTGCATCTGTACCGCAAATTCAACCCGAAAGTGTCTATCCGCATTACAGTCGGTGAGCCGGAAGATTTGATCGAGCACATGGAACGCGGCGAGCTGGACATGATCTATGTGCTCGATGAGCCGCTGTACAGCAACAACTGGAACAAGCTGATGGAGCAGCGCGAGGAGATCGTATTTGTGGCGTCTGCATCGCTGCGCGAGGAGCTGGGCGGAAAAGAGCTGACGATTGAGGAACTGCTCACGCAGCCTTTTTTCCTTACCGAGCAGGATAATTATCGCCGTGTACTCAACCGCCGTCTTGCCGCGCGGCGGACCATCCTTACGCCGTCGCTCGAGTGCGGTGATACCTCGCTGCTCATTCGCATGCTTGAGATTGACCGCGGTGTATCCTTTCTGCCGTGGTACGCAGTCGAGAACAGCGTAAAAGAGGGAAGGCTGATCCGTTTGTCGGTCGAGGACTGCTATATTTCGCTCTACCGCCAGATTTTCAGCCACAAGGAGAAATGGCGCACACGCGAAATGGATGAATTTGTCCGCGTGGCAAAGCTGGCGGACGAGGAAGAATAAGGGCATATAACAACATCCCACTTGCTGAAGCACAGCAAGCGGGATGCTTTTTTATTCCATGACCGCCTGCACTACCCAACGGGTTGCATGCCCGTTGCCGGTACAGGTGGAAAGCGTGAGGATATGGTCGTTTACGGTTGGTACTGCACCGGTGCGGATCACCGACAGGGAAACGCCTTCGTCAATGAAGGTTTTTTTGATCGTTTCGTCGGAAAACGCACTGTAATACGCGGTTCCGTCAAGCGCTGCCTCATAGGCCGCGTAGATGCTGTACGCATGGGTTCCGCTTGCATTGGCCACATATATCTGCGGATGTGCCTGCAGGAAATCCTGCTTTTTGTAGTGCTTCAGCGCGGCAAACATCGAGCCGTTGTTCATCCGGTGACCGTACACGATGGTGTTAAAGCCGCTGAAATCGGCAGAGCAGCGGCAGTCCATGAAAATCGCGCCGACTGCGCTGCTGTTTTGGTTCCAGGTGTGGGTCAGATAATAGTCGTTGTCCGTGCCCTGCACCAGCGGATAGGAAATCTCGGTGCCCGGAATGGCAATCCAGCCGATGACATCACTGTTGACCTGCTGCAGAGCAGGCAGGTCCATCTGCTCCAGCGCCTGCGCATACGGGTCGGCAGACGGAGCGGGTTCGGGTTCGGTCTGCGTTTCCTGCTGCGGCTGTTCGGTTGGCTGCTGAACGGTTTCCGTCTCCGGCACTTCGGGTATCGCGGCAATCTCGGAAGCCTCGGCGTAGGCTTCATCACCTGCACGGTAGCTCGTCATCTGGCGCACCAGCATGAATGCGCTGACGGCAAACACCGCGGTCAGAAAAAACAGTATCACAGTCTGTATTTTGGGCTTCATGTGCTCACCTCGTTTTTGCATAATATTATAGTATATCTGATTTAAGTTGTAAAATCGGATATATTTTCTCACTTGACAGAAAAAATTATATCTGTCAGACGTACCGATACTGGATATTTCGTGCAGATTTTGATTGTTTTTACACGCATGACCGCGCGTTTCAGCACATTGTACAATCGCATATCAATAATTTCTACGTTTTGTCGATATAGTGTTGAAGGCTTTCTGCCAAAATGTATCCTTTTTTCGTACCCTCTGTATGGTAAGCTATACCATACAGAGAGAACACCTCGTCTGTCGCGGATGCAGACAACCGGCGAGGAGGATATATTTCCTGATTTCATGATAAAGGACTGAGTAATATGAGCAAAAAGTTTACAAGGCTGATGGCTATCCTGCTGTCGCTTAATCTGACGTTCAGTACGGGTACTTTTGCAGCATTTGCGGCTGAAGCGGAAGACGGCAGCACCGACACCGGTTACTCCGAGAGCGGCGATCCCGCAGCATCCGCTCCGAAAGCAGAGGACAGCGGTACAGAAAACACACCGGACATGAGCAGCCCCGCTCCGACAGAGGGCACCGGCGAGAACGCCGAGCCGTCTGCACCGAGCGAGCCGTCTGCACCGGGCGAGTCTGCACCGCCGAGTACATCTGAAGCACCGGCCGAGGCGGCACCGTCCGTACCGGCTGAGAAAGCGCCTGCGGCTGAGATTCCGGCAGAGGAGAAGCCTGCTGAAGAAAAGCTGGTTGCGGCGTATGCAGTCACCGCGTTTACGCAGGACAGCATCCGGTATGATGTTTCCTCGGGCGATGCCGTTGTTACCGGCTGCGCAGACAGTGTGACCAAGCTGGTTATTCCGGAAACCGTAACCTATGACGATAAGGAATACAAGGTTGTCGGCATTCAGGATCATGCGTTTGACTGGGCAAATCACCGCAATCTCGCACTGGAAACCGTTGATCTGGGCGGTCTGCCGCTGGGAATCGGCGAGTATGCCTTCCGCGGTCAGAAGTCGCTGACGACGGTTACAGGCATGGATAATATTACTGCAGTCAGTGACTATATGTTCACGGCATGCTCGGCGCTGACTTCGGTCGCTGATCTGTCCAAGGTTACTTCTGTCGGTAGTCAGGCATTTATGAACTGTTCTTCGCTGACTACGCTGGAAGGCCTGAATTTCTCCGCACTGACGAGCATTAGACAGGAAGCCTTCAATAATATGGAGTCCTTCTCGCTGGAGCTGGGTGAGCATACCTTTGATTCGCTCGAGTCTCTGGGTATCCGCGCGTTCGCGAATACGACCGGTATCACCGGCACGGTCGTTCTGCCGGAACGCATTACCGAAATTCCGGAAGGTGCATTTTTGAACACCGGAATTACCGGCGTTGACTGGTCTCATATCACGGTCATCGGCAAGAGTGCGTTCAGCAAGTGTGCAGGTCTGACCGAGCTGCATTTGCCGGATTCTGTTACGTCGATTGGAGAAAGCGCATTCAAAGGCAGCGGTCTGGCCGGAGAATTACAGCTTCCGAATTCGATCACTTCGATTGGCAATGAGGCATTTAGAAATGTCAAGATTGAAGGCAATTTGGTGCTGCCGAGTGCGCTGGCTTTTCTGGGTACCCGCGCATTTAACGAAACCACCATCAGCAGCGTTACGTTCCCGGACACGCTGAAAAATATTGGTAACTATGCATTTTATAACTGCCCGAATCTTTCCGGCACGCTGATCATCCCCGAAGGGGTTGTTTCCATCGGTACGGCAGCCTTCACGAAAACCGGTATCGAAAAGCTGGAGCTTGCCGACAGCGTACAGACCATCTCGGCCGGTGCATTCAGCACCTGCGCCAAGCTGACTTCCGTGCAGATTGGCGAACAGGGCAAGGGCAAAAGCCAGCTGCAGACCATCGGCAGTAAGGCATTTAACAACGATACCAATATCACCTACTTCTATATTGAAGCATGCTCGGCGGATGTTGCGATTGACTCGAATCCGCTGACGATTCCTGCCGGTGTTGCTGTAAAGTTTGCGGTCACTGTCGATGGCGAAAACATCCGCGAAGGCGAAGCAACCACGCTGCAGCAGGCCGTTGACGCAGCAACGGAAAACACCACCATCACCGCAAACAAGAGTTTCATTGTAAACGGCACGGTTACGATTCCGTCCGGCAAGACCATCACGCTGACCGATGAAGGCAAGGGCCTTTCGATTGTGTTCAAGAATGGCTTCACCGGTCCAGCTTTCCGCGTGGAGCCAGACGCGGCGCTGATTCTGGACGGCAGCTTCAATTTCTCCTGCTTCCGCATCGCTAACGGCTCGTTTGCCGAGGTAAACGGCGCAATGACGCTGAACGGCGGCACGATCACTCGTATGAGCCTGAGCGGCTCGAACATGGGTGCGATTACGGTGGACGGCGGCTCCTTCACCATGGGGAACGGCGAGCTCAGCAGCATTTCCGCTTCGTCCTCCGCAAACTGCGGCGCGGTTTATGTGAAGAACGGCGGCAAATTTGCCATGAACGGCGGCAAAATCACCGGATGTATGTTCAAGAACCAGTATTCCGGCGCGGTTGCCCTCGCAAACGGCACCATGACGATGACCGACGGCACGATTTCGGGCAATACCGCATCGGAGTATAACGCGGCAGGCGGCGTACTCGTAAACGGCACTTCGTCTCTTGCCATGAGCGGCGGCACGATTGCCGACAACACGGCAAAGCGCGGCGGCGGTGTATGCGTGCGTGAGAACGGCACGTTCACCATGTCCGGCGGTACGATTTCCGGCAACAGCACGGCAGTCGATTCCGATACAATTCAGCAGCCGAATGCAGGCGGCGGCGGTGTCTTCGTAGAGGATAACGCAGCCTTTGAAATGACAAACGGCACGATTACCGGCAACAAGACCAACGGCATGGGCGGCGGCGTTGCAACGGCCGTCCTGAGCGAGAATGACACGGTTGGCGGCGGCCGGTTCCACATGACCGGCGGCACGATTTCGGACAATACGGCATCCTGCGGCGGCGGTGTATACAGCTGGTCCGGCAGAGACCGCGTTGTACTCGAAGGCGGCAATATTGTAAACAATACGGCGCATCGCCAGGGCGGCGGCGTTTACGTCAGCCATGCACCGTGGTCGATCACGATTAAGAATGCGCTGATCACCGCAAACAAGGCAGCCATTCAGGGCGGCGGCATTTGGTCCTGCCCGGTGGGCACGGTAAGCCTTGGCACGGATGCAGCTGTATTCGGCAATACGGCAGGCAAATCTGCTGATGATGCGGCATTCCTGCTCAAGTGGAACGAGACGTATTCCACCAGCTTCAGCGGCAGAATGTACGGCGGCGGACTGGTAACCTGGTACCGCGATACCTCAATCAGCGCGGGTGATGCAAACTACGGTGCTTTCGGAGGCGACCGCTATGATGCAGCGAATCCGGGTGCCCCGGTTAAGCCGGCTTCCGGTGCGACCAATGGCTACGGTCTCAAGGCTGTTGTTTCCACAGAGAGCAAGGCACTGGCTGAAACCGCACCGCTCAAGATTATGGGCAATACCGCAGAGCGCGGCGGCGGTGTCGGCACAAACGGCGAAGTGATCATTCCGGGTGAGGACACCTTGGAAAATCCGGTTTCCCTCACCGTACACAAGGTTTGGAGCGGCGCAAGCGCGTATCCGACCGCTGTTACCGCAAACCTTATCCGCATCGCGAAGGATGGCACGCGAACCGCGATCGGTACGGTGCTTCTGAGCGAAAGATCCACCGACAAGGACGGCAAGACCTGGTCGTACACCTTTGCAAAACTGGACGGCGCTTACACCTATACCGTCGAAGAGGAGGCCGTTGACGGCTTTAATACCTCGATTTCCGGCAGCATGGCAGATGGCTTCACCATCACCAACAGCAAGAAATCCGGCGGCGGCGGTGGCGGCGGCGGCGGCGGTCACCACAAGCCGGACCCGAAACCGACTCCCGATCCCGATCCGAAGCCTCCGGTTGACATTCCGGATCAGCCTACGCCGCTTGATCCGCTGAAGCCGACGGAGAACATCCCGGACAACAAGGTTCCGACGACCAAGCCGGAAACACAGACCAAGACGCCGGATAAAACGAAGACAGTGAACATTCCCGACAGCAAGACTCCGACGTCCAGCGTTCCGAAAACCGGCGATATCGGCGGTCTGTGGGCGGCTCTGTGCGGTCTGTCCGCAATGGGACTGGCGTACTTCGGTATCCGCAGAAAGCATGATTAAAAGCAAAAACAGATAGCAAACGCCCTCTATATCATTCGATATAGAGGGTGTTTTTTCGCTCAAACAATACGCAAAAGCTGAATCAGCAGCAGCCATGCCAGACCGTAATAGGTTACAACGGCAACCAGATCGTTGATTGTCGTAATCAGCGGACCGGACGCAACCGCTGGGTCCACCTTGACTTTATGGAACAGGATCGGCACGAGCGTACCGACCAGACTGGAAATCACGATCGCTACAAGCAGTGATATGCCAACGCAGCCGGAGATCAGGAACGCATGTCCGATGGCATAGCCCTTGAACAGCGCTATGTATGCACCGAGAAAGACAAGCGCCATAATGCCGAGCAGCGCGCCGTTGCAGGTGCCGACCTTCATTTCCTTGAAGGTGAGGTGCAGCTTGTCCTTAGCACTCAGTTTTTCATCCATCAGCACACGAATCGTAACCGCCAGCGACTGCGTACCGACGTTGCCGGCCATATCGAGAATCAGCGACTGGAAGCAGATGACGACCGGCAGCACGGCTACAACGCCTTCAAATGCACCGACAACGGTCGAAACGCCCATGCCGAGGAACAGCAGGATGATCAGCCACGGCAGACGCTTTTTCATGCTTTCCCTGGTGGTTTCGTTGAGATCCTCCTCGGCGGACAGACCGGCGAGCTTTGCATAGTCCTCGCCGAGCTCGTCATCCACGGCCTCGACAACGTCCTGTGCGGTGATGATACCGATGATCTTTCTATCCTTATTCAGCACCGGCAGGGAGTCTTCGGCATAATCTTTGATCTTCTCGATGCTCTCTGAAATTTTCTCGTGGTCGAGCAGATACGGATACGCGTAGCTGATGATGGAATCCAGCGGAACGTTCTCTCGGGCAACGATGAGATCCTTCAGGTCGATTGCACCGCAGAAGCGGTTTTTATCATCGACTACATAAATCGTTCCAATGTTGTCATTTTCACCGGCCTGCTTTACCAGCTCGTGCATGGCCTGCCGAATGGTCAGGTTCTGCTTGATGCAGATGTAGTTGGTCGTGATCAGGCTGCCGACTTCGCTGTCGTCATAGGAATTGATAAGCAGGATGGCTGACTTGGTTTCGTCATCGATCATCGGGCGCAGCTTTACTTTTACGCTCTCGTCGATGTTCTCCCACAGATCGACCGCGTCGTCCGCATCCATTTCGTTCAGAATTTCGGCCAGCTTGTCAATGCCGATTTCATCAATGTATTCCGCCGGATCATCCAGATAGGAGATGATTTCTGCCAGCCATTCCGCATCAAGTGCGCTGTACAGCAGATTGCGTTCCGCGCGGTTTAGGAATTGCAGGCTTTGTGCGATATCGTTGTCGTGATAATCCTGCAGCTGCTCCCGCATCTCATTGATCGAAGGGGAGGTGCGGATGATCTCAACGATTTTCTCGGCAAAAGATGTTTTTTTCCATGTTGCTTTTTTCATAATCAGCCTCCTTCTGTGCTCGGAAAAGGGCACAAAAAATCCACCGTAACAGATACAGTGACACAAACATCAGTTGTGGACTTGTTCATCACGATGGAGCAAGGCTCAGCGCTTATTTCAAAAGAGGATGCTGACGGACGCTCGAAACAGCAGTATAGTCTGTATCCATCGTCATATGTACATTTCGTCTGTCACAACTGTCCATAGGACTTGCCTCCTTTTTTATTTTTTCGCAATGATTATAGCACTTGTTATGTGGAATATGCAAGGCATTTTTTACAGTTTTAATAATATGGATAAAATTTGCGGACAATATCGCGCACGGGGAGAAAAAAGCCGGCCGGAAATCCGGTCAGCCTTTTTATCTCAGTAGACGATGCAGGAATGTGATTGTCCCGGTGCACGAATGATTTTGGAAGATTACCCAAACCAATCCCACCGAAACGCTTCGGTGGACAGAGTAGATGCCTTGCCGTCGAGTGCAATCTCGCTGAGCAGGATACCAACGATCGGTGCGATACCGAACCCATGTATCTGGAGGCGCAGAAGCAGCTGAAGAAACAAAAAACAACGCATACCTTCTGACAAATTTGGCAACACTACTCGTAAAAGGAGTGTGTTTTCATGTCAGATATGTTTTGCTTTCAGTGCCAGCAGACCGCAGGCAACAAGTGCTGCGTGAGCGTGGGTGTCTGCGGCAAGCAGCCGGATACGGCAGCGCTGCAGGATGAGCTGGTGTACGAACTCATTCGCTTGGCCGAGGCGGCAGCTGCGGCCGGTCAACGCACACAAATCGTCGACCGGCTGCTGATGGACGGCCTGTTCATCACCTTGACCAATGTCAATTTTGACAATCAGGCGATTGCGGAATTCACCGAGCGGGTACGCGCGGAACGAGAGAAATTCGGCGGAAAACCGTGTGCGGTCGTGGAGCTGTGGAAGGGCGACACGGATACGGTTTCGCTGCGTTCCACGCTGCTGTTCGGCATGAAAGGCATGGCCGCCTATGCACACCACGCGATGAATCTTGGCTACACGGATGACGAGGTGAGCGCGTGGTTTTACAAGGGCCTGTGCGCGGTCAATCGCCCGCATTCGGTCGAGGAATGGCTGGCGCTGATCGTCGAGTTCGGGCAGGTGAATTTCCGGTGCATGGAGCTGCTCGATGAGGCCAATACGGGCACATTCGGCACGCCGCAGCCCGCAAAAGTGCCGACCGACATCAAAAAAGGCCCGTTCATCGTGGTTTCCGGGCACGACCTGGGCGACTTGGCGCAGCTGCTCGAGCAGACGGCGGGAAAGGGCATCAACATCTACACGCACAGCGAAATGCTGCCCGCGCACGGCTATCCGGGACTGAAAAAACATCCGCACCTTGCGGGCAATTTCGGCACGGCATGGCAGAGCCAGCAGACGGAGTTCGAGAACATTCCCGCGCCGGTGCTGTTCACCACCAACTGTCTGATGCCGCAGCGCCCAAGCTATCAGGACCGCGTGTACACGACTTCGGTGGTGGGCTATGCGGGTCTGCGCCATATCGAGGCGGATGCGTGCGGCCGCAAGGACTTTTCGCCCATCATCGAGCAGGCGCTCGCGCTCGGCGGGTACGAGCACGACCACAGCATGAGCGGCATCAACGGCGGGCATATGCTGATGACGGGCTTTGCACACGGCGCGGTGCTGGCTCACGCGGAGGAGATCATCTCGCTCATCAAGAGCGGCAAGGTGCGGCATATCCTTCTGGTCGGCGGCTGTGACGGCGCGCATCCGGGCAGAAATTACTACACCGAGTTTGTCAAATCCACGCCGATGGATACGCTGGTTCTGACGCTTGCGTGCGGCAAATACCGCTTCAATGACCTCGATCTGGGCGAAATCGGCGGCCTGCCGCGCATTCTGGATATGGGCCAGTGCAACGATGCGTACAGCGCCATCAAGGTTGCGCTTGCACTGGCGGATGCGTTCGGCTGCACGGTCAACGACCTGCCGCTCACGCTCGTGCTCTCGTGGTACGAGCAGAAGGCGGTGTGCATCCTGCTGACGCTGCTTGCGCTCGGCGTGAAGAATATTTACCTTGGACCGACGCTGCCGGCGTTTCTGTCGGAAACCGTGGTCAAAACACTGGTGGAGACCTACGATCTGCACCCGACCACCAATCCGCAGCAGGACCTGGATGCGATTTTGGGAAGGGGATAAACCGGCGAGCTTTTTGGACGCTACGGAGCGTTCCTTGTTTCCCTCTCGTTTGCTTGCTGCAATAGGTTTCAGCAAACGAAAGAGGAAAGAAAACAATGAAATTTACGGCATTCAACGGCAGTCCAGCGGGCGAAAAGAGTGCCGCTGGACGCATGCTCGGGGTCTTTCTGGCGGGCGCGGCTCGTGCCGGAGCGGAAACCGAGCTGTACCATCTTGGCGATTACAGCATCGGACAGTGCGTGCAGCACGATGACATGGAGAAGCTGCTTCGCGCATATCAGTCTGCGGATGTGGTCTGCTTGGGATCGCCAGTGTACTCGTGGAACATGACGGCGCTGCTCAAGAATTTTGCAGGCCGGCTATGAGTTTGCGGCACAGGGCGAGGTCACAGCAGAGCCCTGTACACAACTGGATGCGCCGCTGATGTCCGCCGCAGAGTATGTACAGTTTCTGGGTATGTAAGACAAAGGGAAACGGTTCTTGCCTTCGGGAAAGAGCCGTTTTTGATGTGCGCCATAGTATCTGATGGAATGATATGGGAAGTGAAGCTCGATCAGGCTATGCCGAAAAAGCAATACTATGTCGATTATCGGCAGGGATTTTTGTGTATCAGGATGGTATATTGGAAGTCAGTGTGATATAGTTAGGGCAAACTAACTGCGGATTGACACTGGAATCCCATAAAAGCAAAGAGATGAAGGAATTATGCAAAGCAAACAGCAAAAGCAAATCAAGGTATTTCTGATACAGACCTTCGGCGGAAGCAGGGGCGGCTCGCTGTTTTCACGACAGGAAAAAATGCTGGATAGGTTAATCAAAACCGCAGCAAATAGGTCCAAAAACCAGATGAAAACACTGGTGCAGACCATTCTGCCGCGCATTGCGCTGTACAAGGTGCTGCAGGCAGAGCTGCCTGCGGAGGAAACCTTTACGCACATGCGGACGTACATGATGGACTGGGTGGCGGCAGAAAAGCACGCTTTCACGGCGAAAATGGAGTTTGTGCCGGGATTTTATCGGATTTACAGCTATTGCTTTCTCAAGATAATGCGTACCTCCGACCTGTGGGAGAGCACACAGGAACACGACAAAACGCACTTTTCCGCGTCGATTACCAAGTGTCTCTGGCACACGGCGTGCCAGGAAAACGGCTGTCCGGAGCTGTGTCCGCTGTTTTGCGACGTGGATGACGTGACCTACGGCGGACTGCACAAGCTCGGCTTTTCGCGCACAAAAACGCTGGGCTGCGGCGGTGACTGCTGCGATTTTCGGTTTTTCAAAAGGTAGGTGAGCAGACGGAGGAGCGGACTTCGGCAGAATTTTCGGTGCAGCAGCGGAATCCGTGCGGTCAGCTCCATCGCCTACGCAGTGCGGCCGCAGATGGTTTTGAGTCGGATTCCTCTTCCATACCTTGCGATTTCCCTGGTTAAATGATACAATCAAACCACAAGGTTTCATTCCATCAAACGGATTCCGAAGGGGAGCCATCCCTTATCACATAAAGGAGTATCAGTGCATGAACCCAGTTTTTGTTATCGGACACCGCAATCCGGATACGGATTCCATTTGCTCTGCAATCTGCTACGCGCACCTCAAGCGCAGGCTGACCGGCGGAGAATACATAGCCTGCCGCGCGGGTCATGTCAATGCGGAGACCAAATTTGTGCTCGAACGCTTCGGCGTGGAGCCGCCGCGCTACATCAAGTCGTTTGAGCCGCGCCTGAGCGATGTGCAGTACCGCGAGGTGCCGGGCATCAGCGAGGAGCTGTCGCTGCACCGTGCATGGGATTACATGAACGAAAATGATATTCAGACGCTGGCCGTTGTCGATGAGGATCGCCGCCTGAAGGGTCTGCTGACGCTGGGCGATATCGCGCGCTTCTACATCGAGGATCAGGACGCCAATGCGCTGGCGGAGGCCAAGACCAGCTATCGGAATCTGGTCGATGTGCTTGACGGCACGCTCGAGGTTGGCGATATTGACCAGCGGTTTGAGCAGGGCAGTGTGGTCGTTGCGGCGGCTAATCCGGACGTGCTCGAGGACTACATCGGCAAAAACGATATGGTTATTCTCGGCAACCGCTACGAAAGCCAGCTGTGCGCCATTGAGATGAGTGCCGGCTGCATAGTCATCGGCCTCGGCTCCAAGGTTTCGCGTACCATTCGAAAGCTGGCCTCGGAAAACGGCGTTTCCATCATCGCCACCCCGTATGATACCTACACCTGTGTCAAGGTTATCGGTCAGGCGGTTCCGGTGCGGCATGTGATGCGGAAAAAGGGTCTTATCACCTTCGAGCCGGAGGAAACGGTTGAGGATGTAAAGCGCACGGTTTCCAAAAAGCGTATCCGCTATTACCCGCTGATGGATGAACAGGGACGATACGTCGGCATGTTCTCACAGCGTAACCTGCTGGATCTGGAGCGTCCGTCGGTCATTCTGGTCGATCACAACGAGCGCGATCAGGCCGCCGAAGGCATTCGTTCGACCAATATTGTTGAGATCATCGACCACCACCGCATTGACTCGGTGGAGACCAGCGGACCGATCTACTTCCGCAATCAGCCGCTCGGCTGCACCGCGACCATCATCACGCAGATGTACCATGAGCACAACGTGGAGATCGAGCCGAAAATCGCGGGTCTGCTGTGCTCGGCAATCCTGTCGGATACGCTGATGTTCCGCTCGCCGACGTGTACGCCGCTTGATCGCATGGCTGCAGAAGAGCTGGCGAAAATCGTCGGTCTGGACATCAAGCAGTATGCAACAGAAATGTTCCGTTCCAGCTCGCGTCTGCTCGATCGCTCGATGGATGAGCTGCTCCACATGGATTTCAAGTATTTCCAGGCGCAGAATCAGAAGATTGCGATTTCGCAGGTGACGAGTGTCAGTGAGAACGAGCTGTCCGGCATCCGTGATAAAATGCTCGAGTACATGGAAAGCTGCCTGGCATCGAGCGGTCTGTCTATGCTGTTCGCTATGCTGACCAACATTATCGAGGAAAAGACAGAGCTGCTCTACGTCGGCAAGGGCGCGCAGCAGCTGGTTCGTGCGGCCTTCAAGACCGACTGCGGCGAGCATTCGGTCGTCCTGCCCGGCGTTGTCAGCCGGAAGAAGCAGATGGTGGCGCCGCTTGTCAGAGCCATGGAGCACGACGAGGAAATAGAGTAAGATTTGCAGAGTAAAAGCGGGAGAAACCAGGGTTTCTCCCGCTTGAGGCTGTCGTGAAACTACAGTTTCGCCGACAAGCAGGAACGGACCGCAGGCCGTTCCAAAGTCGTCCGAAAGTTCCTATGCAGAAACTTTCTCCCTCTATAAGTATCAAAACCGAGGCGCATGTCCCTGGTTTTGATGAATTTGCAAAGCCCCGGTGCTGGAACACCGGGGCTTTTCGCGTGCACGATGTGCACTTTTGTCTTTCCTTGTGTAATCATATTATACCGCATATCAACAGCCAATGCAAGTAGATCCGACTGCGCCGGAAGATATTTCTCTGTCTAAGTGAGGGGATATGCACAATATCATGGGCGCTTATTTGGATAGTTTTTATATTATGGTTAAATACATTTGGCTCATTCCTCCAAAGTGTGATATGATTAAATCATTCGGGAGAGAAAGAGAAACGGAGAGAAAACTATGAAGCGATGGAAAGGGGCGGCATTGCTGCTGCTCTGCACAGTTGTGATGCTGCGGCTGCTGCAGGGATTGGCACAGCCGGAAAAAGAGAATGCCCATGTGCCGGTGCTCGGCATTGTCACCACGGCGGCAGAGGATGACCGGCGCGAAGCGCAGTCCGAAGCGCTTGTACATGCGGCGGAGGAACATGGCTTCAAAGTGCTGGAAATGCCGGTCGAGCGCACGCAGGAGGCACAGATTGAAGCCGTGCGTGCGCTGATCGTGTATCAGGTGGACGCAATCGCATTTACGCCGCTGGTGGAAAGCGGCTGGGACAACGTGCTGCGCGAAGCAAAATCCGCCTCTGTGCCGCTGCTGTCGATAGACCGCGCGATACGCGGCGTGGATGATGTGCCGCTGCAGCATATTGGATTTGATTATGCGTCGCTCGCCGAGCAGGCGGCGGATGCGCTTCTGCAGCAGCGCATGCCGCGGGACGGTGTACTGGAGCTTTACGGCACGGTAAATGCTTCGGACGCAAGAGAGATTGCACGCGGCTGCCGCGAGGCTCTGGAGGAACACGGATTGACCGTAACCTACAGCCTGTGCGGCGACGGCATGCGCTCGCGCGGCTGCGAAATACTGGAGGAGATGGAGGACCATCTGGACGAAATCGGCTACATTTTCGCCCAGAATGACGCCATGGCGCTCGGTGCGGTGGATTATCTGCACAGCCACGGCCGTAAACCGGGCAAGGATGTGCTGATTTGTGCGTTTGGCGGCGGTGCGGAGCTGCGCGCGCTGCAGAAAAAAGGGGAGGTTGCCGTAATCGGCGCACTGGATGATACGCAGCTGGCTGAACTGACCGCAGACGCAGCCCAGCAGATTGCGAAGGCACCGTGGAAGCCCTATATCGCTCTGGCGGACACCGCCGTGCTGACGGAGGAGGGAACAGCCGATGCGTAAATCCCATCACAGCCTGCACGGCTTGCTGCGGCGGTCGCTGCTGCGCAGTGTGGTCTGCATGATCCTTCCGGTGTGCGTGCTGGCCGGTCTGCTGGTTGTGCTGACACAGCGTTATGGCGCGGATATTGCATTGACGACCCGTGCCTCCGAGGTCCGCACTGTGCTGGTGCAGGACCTGCCGGATGAGGTGTGGAACGTGGTTTCCGGCCGTATTTCCTTCGAGGATGGACGGCAGCGGATGCTGATCGACAGCGCTCTGTGGGAACTGAACGATATGCTGGACAGTGCCGGAGAGGACGAGGCACAGTACCTCAATGCGGCGCTGCGCGCCATCCGCACGATCGACAGCTACGTTGATCAGCTGGAAACGCAGATGGACGCCGGTGCCGCAGTCAGCCGCAACGAATCGCTGTATCGCGAGATTCACAGCGTCGGCCATCTGGCGGGCAGCATGCTTGACCGCTATATCGAGAATGAGATCGCCCGCATGGGCCGTTTCAACGCCCGCATTCAGCACGGACTGGGTGCGGCAGCGCTTGCACTCATTGCGCTGGTCGGCGTGATGATCTGGCTGACTATTCGGGCATCTGACAATCTGGAAGGTGCGATCGGCGCGTCTTTGCGGCAGCTGGAGCAGTTTGCCAACCGCATTGCCGCCGGTGAGCTGACCGAGCGCGTCCCGCCGACCGAGATCGACGAGCTGCATCTGCTGACACGCGATCTCAATACAATGGCGGAGCAGCTGGGTGCGCTCATTCATGAGCGGGTCGAGCAGGAAAAGACCATCAAAAAAGCTGAACTGCGGGCGCTGCAGGCGCAGATCACGCCGCATTTCATGTATAATACGCTGGAAACCATCGTCTGGCTGGCCGAAGAGGGCCGCAACAGCGAGGTCGTCGAGATGACGATGGCGTTCACCGGCTTTCTGCGCATCTCGCTCAGCCGCGGCGCGGATTACATCACGGTCGAGCGCGAGGAACAGCACGTTGCAAACTATCTGCAGATTCAGTCGGTGCGGTACGGTAGCATCATGCGGTATACGATTGATATTGATCCCGCGCTGCACGAGCGGTATATGTTGAAAATCGTGCTGCAGCCGCTGGTTGAAAACGCGATTTATCACGGCATTAAGCGCAGGCGCGGCAGAGGACAGATTACCGTGACCGGCCGCAGGCAGGCAGGCGGCATGTACTTCGCCGTGGAGGACAACGGCATGGGCATGACACCCGAGCGTCTTGCCGAGGTACGGGCCTCGCTGCAGAACGGCGCACCGCTTGACCCGGACGGCAAGGGCGGCTACGGTCTGCGCAATGTGGAACAGCGTCTGCGGCTGTATTACGGCTGCGGACTGACGATCGAGAGTGAATACCGGCACGGCACACGCATCAGCTTCACCGTACCGGACGAACAGGAGGGGAAAACGCTATGATGCGTGTATTTATTGCGGATGATGAGGAGATCATCCGGGATGGCATCCGCAACTGCATTGAAAAGGAGCAGGAACGCTTTTTGTTTGCGGGTGAAGCGCCGGACGGCGAAATGGCACTGCCCATGCTGATGGAAATGAAGCCGGATGTGCTCATTACGGACATCCGCATGCCGTTTATGGATGGTCTGGAGCTGGCAAAGGTTGTGCGGCGCACCATGCCGTGGCTGCGTATTGTGTTCCTCAGCGGACACGATGAATTTGAGTATGCACAGAAGGCGGTTTCGCTGCACGCGGACGCGTATCTGCTCAAGCCGGTCAGCTCGGCGCAGCTGCTTGAAACGCTTGGACAGGTTGCCGAGCAGATTGAGCAGGAGCAGCAGCAGCTTCGCTCGGAAGGTGCAAACAGCCGCAGCGAACACGAGGAGGACGTGCTGCGTGAGCATTTTCTCAACGACCTGCTCTCGGGCAGCGTGCCGACTGCGGAGGCGGCTGTACAGGGAGAACGCTGGGGGCTGCTGCTGACAGCGAAGCAGTATCTTGTGTGCATCGTGCGCCTGACGGAAAATGCCGTGCAGGAGCAGGTGCGCGCGCTGACCGAGCGTCTGTGCGGTGAGGAAAGCGAGGTCTGCGCCTTTTTCCGCGGCAGCCGCCGGCTGGTGCTCTTGCTGCGCGGAGAGACCGAGGAAGCTGTGCGCGAAACCGCCTACGAGTTCTGTCAGAACCTGCGGCACGAGCTTTGTCAGGTGCTGGGCTGGAACGCGCTGTGCGCGATCGGCGCACCGGTTTCACGTGTCAGCGCCCTGCCGGAAAGCTATCGCACAGCGAAGGATACACTGCTGCAGGCCTCCGCGTGTGCGGACAACGGCGTATTCGGCAGCACGGACTTTGCCGGTGTGCAGCACGAGTTCGATTTCTCGGCAGGCGGCTCACTGGCGGACAAGCTGCGGCATGCCGCTCCCGAGGACGTGCCGCGTATTGTCGAGGGTTATTTCGGCGACTCTGCGGCGCAGGACATGCAGAGCGTGCTGTACCGGTATTATCTGCTGATGAATCTGCTCGTCACGGCCTCTCAGCTGGCTGATGAGGTGCAGGCAGGCAGCATTCCGCCTCCGGAGG
>ONZR01000194.1_pt1 | contig 31855 bp, 27 predicted proteins | sample 1671691 | NCBI WGS metagenome assembly ONZR01 (sample SAMN06348182, study PRJEB24527) | human gut metagenome | biome: human gut; feature: ankylosing spondylitis patient; material: feces | host: Homo sapiens | place: China | collected 2015-10 | reverse complement strand
CTGTTTTCAAGAAAAGAACTAACTTTGCCATCTCATAAAGTATTAATTTAAAAAGGTTATAACTATGGTGATACCATTTTTATCAATATCTCATCATGTAAGAATTGCAATGTCAAGTCTGTTGCTTCTATTGACAAATGTAGCTTACGCAGGGGTTGACTGGACGAGATATGATGATGCTCCAACTCTTTTCTTGGGTTGGGAAACTTCTTTCTATTTTGCTATAGCAGCGATTGTGTTGCTTGGCTTGTCTTGGATATTGACGGATCGCTTTAAAGGAAAAGATGGAACCCCTGAAGGAGGAATGGGTTGTGTTGTAGGCTTGCTAAATTCGGCAATGATTATATGTGCAATATGTTCGTTTTATCTCTTAGTCCCGATAGGAATAGTATATTTTTTGTTAAAAGGCAACAAGAAAAAGTAACAGAAAAGATATTTTTCGTACCTTTGGAGTAGATTTGGCAATAACTGAGTCTAAAGTTGGTAAGAATAGAAAAAGTCGATGTTATGAATAAGAAAGCAATTATAGTTATAGCATTGTTTTTCTTTATCGGAAATGCAATAGCAGTACGCCATGTTGGGTATGGCGCACAAGTTTGTGGCGCTACTACAATGCCATCAGATGAAGATGATTATCAAAAGGAAATCATCGCAAAATTTGGAGACTTGTATTTTGATTCATCAGAAAATCCAGAGGAGACAACTTCAGGGATGGCAATGTGGTGTACTCAACAAGAGAAACGATACAAGAACAATATTGCAGCTTATTCTGCTAAACTGAGTAGCCTGCCATTGCAGCCAACATTGAAAGACTGCCTTAAGCAGGAGACTGATTGCTGGAACAAGTTGCAGGCTTCGCTTAATAAGTTTGATGCCATGTATCTCAGATTGTATTATTATACAGGTGGTACGATGAGGATTATCTGTCAAGCAGATGCACCAATGAACATCGCTTATATCCGAATGTCTTGCCTGAAGGATGATTATGAATTGTTTGCCAATAAGCAAGAGCCGTCATTTGCAAAGATGATGGTTATTGATACTTCGGTTTGGAGCGAAGAGTTACACCAGGCACTGGCCTCTGTAAAATACGAAACTCAGGACAAAGAGTTGATTAAGTCTTATGGTAGTGCATTAGAATACAAACAACTGTATTGTCAACTGGAGAAATATGCAGTTGATACCAAGACTTTGCTGGCAAGCTGGGTGGCTCAACGTAAAAATGCAGAGCAACTTCTTTCTGACTCACAACAAGGCAATTACAGAAATCATACACTGATGGTTGTCAATGCTTTGGCATATCATTTCTATAATAATAGAATGTTTGGGGAATAGTATGTGTTCTACATATTTATACTAGAGTATAAGCTTGATGTGTAAATATACTTCACAAACATGAATGATTAAGACAATAAAGTGAACAAAATAGCATTCTATATTAAATAAGGTGAAAAGACGAGCGAAGATTTGGTCGTATCGCAAGTCTTTTGTACCTTTGGGGCAAAACAATTAACAGAAAAAGTCAATGCAATATCCTTTGATATCAGAATATGTTAGAGCCATACAAGATGCAAGTAGTAATCTTGATAAATTGGCTTATTTGGTACCTGTGCTAGATGATCATGGTGAACCATATCGTAGCAGTGGTGCCTTTGCCGTCGTGTTCAAAATGAAAGATGAACAAACTGGGAAGTGCTATGCATTGAAGTGCTTTACTGAAGAGCAAGAAGGTAGAGCTGAGGCTTATCGACAAATTGCTGATGAGTTGGAGTTCGTAGATTCCTCTTATATTACTTCTGTAAAGTACTTAGACAAAGAAATCTTCGTAGATAGCTGTTGTGAGGAAGACGAGTTTCCTGTTCTTCTGATGGATTGGATTGATGGTGAAACAATGGAGAATTACATTGCAGAGAACTATCAAGACAATTATGCCATGTCTATGCTTTGCTATCGTTTCTGTAAAATGGCAGCGTGGCTTTGTTCTCAGCCATTTGCTCATGGTGACATTAAGCCAGACAACATCCTGGTTCGTCCTGATGGAAATCTGACTTTGGTAGATTATGATGGTATGTTTGTTCCTGCTATGAAGGGCCAGAAGTCTCCAACAATTGGTACAAAGGACTTTTCTCATCCTTTGAGAACCGTTGATGATTTTGATGAAACCATCGATGACTTTGCTTTGGCAAGCATCGCCTTGTCGTTAAAGGCCATTTCTCTGAAATCTTCGTTACTTGATGAATATGGTGCAGCAGATAGATTACTATTTTCTGCTGAGGACTATCGTGACTTGAGCAAAAGCAAGGTATTGGCTGCTTTGCAAGAGTTGATGAATAACGAAGAGATGAATACGCTTCTATCTATGTTCTTCTTGGTCAACGCAAAGAAAGCACTTGAACTTTGTTCTTTTAAAACATTCTATATTTTAAAGCCATGTAAGGAAGAAGAGTTAAATAGTAATCCAACAGAAGCAGAAATACAGAATGGAGTCATAGATGATTTTGGCGTGCTTTATAGTAAAGATTGGAAGAAATTAATCAAAGCTCCATTGGAATTGTCTGGTAATTATAATATTAGGTATGGAGTAAAGGTAATATGTGATGCAGCTTTTAGATATTGTGATGATATTTTTACGTTGTCAATACCAGAAGGTGTTACTGTTATAGGATTTATGGCTTTTGCTTATTGTACTTCATTGGTTAATATTTATATTCCTTCAACAATAAAAGTTATGGTGGACTGTGCTTTCTTTAGTTGCATTAGACTTTATAAAGCAGAAATCCCTGTGGGGGTGCGACATATTGCAAGTCAACTTTTTGATGATTGCCAATCTTTGACTAATATGATGATACCCAATGGAGTGTTAAATGTTGAAGCTGCGGCTTTTAGAGATTGTTATTCTTTGGAAAAAATTAATATTCCTAGTGGGGTATCAAGCATTGGGGATTCTGCTTTCGAAAATTGTAAATCTTTAAAGGAAGTTTCAATTCCAGATAGTGTTCTTTACATTGGAGAACAGGCTTTTAGTGGATGTTCTTCTTTGTTTAGTATAATAATCCCATCAAGTGTAAAAGAAATTGGCGAAGGAGCTTTTTATAATTGCAAGTTTTCGCAACAGACAATCAATGATATAATTGAACGTTTTGGAAATGCTCCTTTTGTTGATGTTGATTCTAAACTTGATAGTTTGTTAAAAAGGGGTATTGTATTCTGATAATTTCTAATGACTCATATTCTTTTTGTAAAATGAAACAGTATATAAAAAATAAAATAATAAAGTCAAACTTGACAATGAAAGGCGAACACATAAGTGAATCAGAAAAGAAACAATTTATTTCTTTCTTGACGAGATTAAACCATGTATCTATTGTTTTTAGATGTTTGGGTAATGAATATATTTATAAGCAATATAATACAAGCATAGATAATATTCCTATATTATCGGAATTTATATTTCTTTATGGGGATAAGGCTAAATTATTTTATGAAAAACTAGATAATAGAATTCATAACTTGTACATAGATGATACTTTGAATGGGACCATGGAGTTTATTTATAATAAAATTCAGAAAGTTTTTGTCCAATTGAATTTAAAGTCAGAAAGAACAAAAGAAAAAGTAGGGATATTAGTTAAGAAAAATCCTGTGTTCTTGGCGTATTGGCGCCATATGACAAAGGAAAAATGGTTAAATGAAATTGCTAACTTAAGTAAGTTGAAAAAGGTTCAATTAAAAGATTATTATGTAGCTTTGCTTCATACTGTAGGTCTTGCTGGATATGGAAGAAATAGCTATTTCTTATCAACTTCCGAATCTTATAATATAGAGAAAGTAATGGGTCTAAAACAAAAATATATAGAACTAGTTGGGTGGGCTTCTCCAAAACTTGGGGTATTTTCAAAAAGTAGGTTTAATAAAACAGCTGATGTTATTAAGCAGTGTGGCTTTCCTGTTGTGGATGGAGCTGTATTCCCAGAACAGAAAGAGATAACTTTAAAATGTGGTTTGTTGCCTCATTTCATCATAGGTTATTTTTATGAAGGTGGCTTTGAAGTAAACCCGGCAATATTTGATACCCAAGATTATTCCCATGCAGTAAAAGAGGGTGTCGTTGTCAATCAGAGCTCTTTCTCAGAAAAAATTAAAAATATGAATTATCGATCGACTTTTTTGTTTTGTGATGATATATATTTTCAAATAGATTGAGGTTATGCAATATCCTTTGATATCAGAATATGTGAAAGCCATACAAGATGCTAGTAACAATCTTGATGAGTTGGCTCATTTGGTACCAGTGCAAGATGATCATGGTGAGCCATATCGTAGCAGTGGTGCCTTTGCCGTCGTGTTCAAAATGAAAGATGAACAGACAGGGAAGTGCTATGCCTTGAAGTGTTTTCTGGAAGAGCAGGAGGGTAGAGCTGAGGCTTATCGAATGATAGCAGATGAGTTGGAGTTCGTAGATTCTTCTTATATTACTTCTGTAAAGTACTTAGACAAAGAAATCTTTGTAGATAGCAGTTGTGAGGAGGATGAGTTTCCTGTTCTTCTGATGGATTGGATTGATGGTGAAACAATGGAGACTTACATTGCGGAAAACTATCAAGATAATTATGCAATGGCAATGCTTTGCTATCGCTTCTGTAAAATGGCAGCGTGGCTTCGTTCTCAGCCATTTGCTCATGGTGACATTAAGCCAGACAACATTATGGTTCGTCCTGATGGAAATCTGACTTTGGTAGATTATGATGGTATGTTTGTTTCTGCCATGAAGGGACAGAAGTCTCCAACAATTGGTACAAAGGACTTTTCTCATCCTTTGAGAACCGTTGATGATTTTGATGAAACAATAGACGACTTTGCTTTGGCAAGCATTGCTTTATCATTGAAAGCGATTTCTTTGAGGCCTTCTTTGCTTGATGAATATGGTGGTGCAGATAGATTACTCTTTTCTGTTGAGGATTATCGTGATTTGAGTAATAGTAATGTGTTTGTATCCTTGAGTGAATTACTGGGGGATACGGATTTGCTATTATTGTATTCTATATTTAATATTGCATGTGTAAAGAAAAACCTATCTTTCGTATCTTTTCGTATGTTTTATATTGCTCTACCTGGTAATTGTTGGCAAGAGAAAAATCGTTTTGATGATTTAAAACAGGTTTTTATTGATGAATTTGGTGTTAAGTATGGTAGAAATGGGCTAATTTTGATACGTGCTCCGAAAGATATTTCTGGTACATACAGAGTAAGAAAAGAATGCAGATTCATTAATACTAAAGCATTTAAGGGGTGCTCTAATTTAGAAAAATTGATTTTGCCTCATTCCTTAAAAACGATAGGGGTAATGGCTTTTGTTAGATGTGAAAAATTGAAAGAAATTAAATTGCCAAAGTTTGTGCAAAAAGTTGATGGAGCTTTTATGTATTGGAATGGTAAATTGGTTAATGAATCTGATTATTTTATATACAAAGATGAGATTTTGTATAATTCTAGTATGACGAGATTAATAGCTTATAGGAAAATGGAAAAGCAGTATAATAAGTTTGTGGCATTTAATAGATATACTTCACAGATGACAGAAGCTATTGGATGGACAGGAGAACATTCTTATGATGTTCCTGTTGGAATTGTTGAAATTGCGTGTGGTGCATTTGCAGGCAAGCATTCTTTGTTTTCTGTTTCTTTGCCAACTTCAGTCTGTCGCATTGAAAATGCCGCTTTTGTATGTTGTGAAAATCTCGGTTTTATCAATATTCCATCAACAGTTTCTTATATAGGAAAGTTTGCCTTTGGTAAAACTATTTTAAAGGATCAAATAAAACTAGAAATAATAAAACGTTTTGGAAAGGAGGTATTTGAATGATTGTAATTGATTCTAAACGAAAAAAGCGGGAGAATATCTTGAAGAAATATCCCGATGCAATAATTGCGGATGTAACGAGTCATGCTGAAGATGACTTGATAAAGTTGAGCCCATTTTATCCTCATGGTGGCATACCTGTGCCATTTAGCGAGGGTGTTAAAGCTACATGTGTTGGTGGTTGTGCTTTTATGTCATGTTGGTCCTTGCCATCAAGCAAAGAGGAAGAGATAATATCTCGATTCGGTGAAAGGGCTATGAAAGAGACCTTTGACTAATTTTTGTTGTGTAAATAAATTGCAAAAATGTGAATGAGGTTAAACCGTTTCTGTTAATTTACTGATTAAGACGCAGTTGTTCAATGTGATAAATATGATTGATATGTAAGTGGTCTTAAAGGAACTACCATATAATTGGTTGCTCAAACAACAAGAGTTTTATTTCGAAATATAGTTAAATGATGAGAACAACTTTGCAAAGTTGTTCATATTTGTTTAAATTTGCAGAATCGAAAGCAGGCATTTTGCTGAACTGATAAAAAATAATATACAATGAAGAAAGGTAATAATATAGATTTGGAATATGGGGCAAATCCTAATCCAATGAATGAAAGAAAACAAGTAGCTTTGCTATTTGGTGCTGGCTTTTCTGCTCCTGCAGGATTGCCAACTGCTAGAATCCTTAATGAAAACTTGAAGTCTAAAATCGAAAGTAATCTAAATAATAGTAATAATATTCGTAATACAGATATGTATTCTCAAGATAAGGATAAAAATGCGAGAAAGCTTCTCTTCGAAATAATATCTTTGTATAGCCGAGAATTTGAATGTTTTGACTATGAAGAATTTTATGATTTTCTTCATAGTAGTAGTGTTCGTGTTGGGCGATATGAGGAGGTGATTAATAAGTTTGTTACAGAGAGGATAACTCTGGGAGATTATGTATGTTGTATTACAGAGATTTATAATAAACTAATAAATAGTCTGTTAACGATACCATATAATAATTTAGACGTATACGATGGCTTGGAAGATTTCTTATCTCATGTTGCTAGGCAATATGTTATAAATGTACATACATTAAATCATGACTTGCTTTTTGAGCAACTTATAGAGACTGCCAATTTGCAGCTGAACTTTTCGGACGGATTTACAGAGATTGGATCACCTTATTATGGCATATATGAAAACAAAGAATACAATGTGAGATACCATTGTAGACTAGCAAGATTTACGAATAACTATAAAGATAAGGCAATAAGATTGTATAAGCTCCATGGCAGTTTAAATTATGTGTTACATTCAAGGGGTAAGGAGTCTATCGTATTAGAACCGGATGCTTGTCTCAAAATTCCTCTTGGGATAAACTACATAAATATACTGGAAGAGATAGAAGGAAAAGATGAATATGGGGTTTATCCTTTTGCTGAACATCCGTATTTTTTATCTGGTACAAATACCAAATGTAAAATGTATGGTGACTCATTAATATGGAGAAGGTTGCAAGAAAATTTCAAGCAAAACCTAAGAAAGGCTAATTGTTTGATTATAATTGGCTACGGATGTAAGGATAAAGTAATAAATGAAAGTATAAAGAAAAATTTGGGTAATGTGTCTAAAAAAGTATATTTAATTGATCCAAAACCTTCAGAAAACGTTTCTGCTTTTGCTAGAGAAATAAAGGCAGAAATAATAAAAATGGGGGTTGGTGAGGTAGATTTTTCACAATTTAATTTGTAGCTTATGCAATACCCATTAATATCTGAATATGTAAGAGCTATCCAAGATGCTAGTAGCAATCTTGATAAATTGGCTCATTTGGTACCAGTGCTAGATGATCATGGTGAGCCATATCATAGCAGTGGTGCCTTTGCCGTCGTGTTCAAAATGAAAGATGAACAGACAGGAAAGTGCTATGCCTTAAAGTGCTTTACTGAAGAGCAAGAAGGTAGAGCTGAGGCTTATCGCCAGATTGCAGATGAGTTGGAGTTCGTGGATTCCTCCTATATTACTTCCGTAAAGTACTTAGACAAAGAAATCTTCGTAGATAGCAGTTGTGAGGAAGACGAATTTCCTGTTCTTCTGATGGATTGGATTGATGGTGAAACGATGGAGAATTACATTGCAGAGAACTATCAAGACAATTATGCTATGGCTATGCTTTGCTATCGCTTTTGTAAAATGGCAGCGTGGCTTCGCTCTCAACCATTTGCTCATGGTGATATTAAGCCAGACAACATCATGGTTCGTCCTGATGGAAATCTGACTTTGGTAGATTATGATGGTATGTTTGTTCCTGCCATGAAGGGACAGAAATCTCCAACAATTGGTACAAAGGACTTTTCTCATCCTTTGAGGACCGTCGATGATTTTGATGAAACTATTGACGACTTTGCCTTGACAAGCATCGCTTTGTCTTTGAAAGCTATATCCATGAATTCCACTTTATTAGATACATATGGTGCTTCTGATAGGCTTCTCTTCTCAGAAAGTGATTATCGCAACCCTTCAAGTAGCAAGGCTATATCTGCCTTGCAGGACTTGATGTGTGATAAGGATTTCTGCACTCTTTACTCTCTTTTCATGCTAGCATTGGCAAGAAAGGAGCTTTCTGCATGTTCTTGTAGATTGTTTATTGGTGAAAAGCCTATCCTGTCTCAAACTATTGAAGACTTATCAACAGAAATAACTGAAGATGAGTTGAAAGAAGCTTTTATAGATGAATGGGGAGTGAAATATAGCAAAGATGTAAGAAAATTATTGAAAGCTCCCAAAAAACTAAGAAGGGGCTATTCTGTCAAAGAGGGTACAAGGATAATATGTAATCATGCATTTGCTGATTGTAGTTTGCCCAATATAGCCATTCCTGATAGTGTGACTGATATTGGAGATTATGCATTTGAATATTGTTGTTCTCTGTCCAACATGGTCATTCCTAATAGTGTGACTAGTATTGGAGATTATGCATTTTATGGTTGTCGTTCTCTGTCCAATATAGTCATTCCTGATAGTGTGACTAAAATTGGAGATTATACTTTTTCGGTTTGTAGCTCTCTGTCCAAAATAGTCATTCCTAATAGTGTGACTAAAATTGGAGATTATGCTTTTTCGGATTGTAGCTCTCTGTCCAAAATAGTCATTCCTAATAGTGTGACTAAAATTGGAGATTATGCTTTTTCGGATTGTAGCTCTCTGTCCAAAATAGTCATTCCTAATAGTGTGACTAAAATTGGAGATTATGCTTTTTCGGATTGTAGCTCTCTGTCCAAAATAGTCATTCCTAATAGTGTGACTAAAATTGGAGATTATGCTTTTTCGGATTGTAGCTCTCTGTCCAAAATAGTCATTCCTGATAGTGTGACTGATATTGGAGATTATGCATTTGCTCATTGTAGTTTGTCCAATATAGCCATTCCTGATAGTGTGACTGCTATTGGATATGGTGCATTTTCTGGTTGTCGTTCTCTGTCCAATATAGTCATTTCTGATAGTGTGACTAAAATTGGAGATTATGCTTTTTCGGTTTGTAGCTCTCTGTCTAAAATAGCCATTCCTGATAGTGTGACTGATATTGGAGATTATGCATTTGAATATTGTAGTTCTCTGTCCAACATCGTCATTCCTAATAGTGTGACTAGTATTGGAGCTTATGCATTTTATGGTTGTCGTTCTCTGTCCAATATAGTCATTCCTGATAGTGTGACTACTATTGGATATGGTGCATTTTCTGGTTGTAGTTTGTCATACGATTTTAAGCAAGAGTTAATCTCTCGATTTGGAAAGGTAATATTTAATAATTTATGGTACTTATAGATTCTAAGCGAAAGAAGCGGGAGAATATCTTGAAGAAACATCCCGATGCAATAATTGCGGATGTAACGAGTCATGCTGAAGATGACTTGATAAAGTTGAGCCCATTCTATCCTCATGGTGGCATACCTGTGCCATTTAGTGAGGGTGTTACTGCTACATGTGTTGAGGCTGTGTGGCAAGGGCTAAAGGTATTTGAATCGGCTGATGTAGATATGAAAATGTTTAAGAATGAGTCGATGAAGAATATCAAGAGAACTGTTCGCAAGTTCGGTAAGCCTCTTGGACATCGCAAAGGAGTAAACGGAACAGAACTGCTCGGATATATTGAGGCTCGAAAGCAGATTTATATTCCTACTTACAAGTGGGTTCTTGAACATAAGGTTCAAAGTATTATCGAAAGATTGCGAGAGGCTAGCCAGACTAAGACCATCGTACTTTTGGATTATAATACAAATTGTGATGTGGATGACCCGAAGAAGCCTCTTTCGCATGCCTTTCTAATCAAGGCATACGTAGAAGGTCTATATCCTTTTGGTGATAAAAAGTGGAAACCACAGACAATAGAACCAAAGCAACTATCGTTATTCTAACATACATATATTATTGGAGGACAAAAACAATGAACAGAAGAAGTAACTGGGAGGATTTTAAGAATATCCTCGAACAAAATCATATCACCAAGCTCTATCACTTCACAGACCGTGATAACTTGGAGAATATTATCAAGAATGGAGGACTCTATTCTTGGAAGGATTGTGAGGAACGTGGAATCAATATTCCTAAACCAGGAGGTGGAGGACCTGGCTCTCCATCCTGGTCGTTGGATAAGCGTGATAATCTGGAACATTATGTTCGTGTCAGCTTTACCATGAACCATCCAATGATGTATGTGGCAATGAATGAGGATAGAATTTCTAACCCTGTCATCCTGGAGATAGACCCTGAGGTGATTTATGATGAGGATACCAAGTATGCAGACAGGAATGCTGTGCGAAATGGTGCTCATGTAGGTGGAAGTCTGGAGGATTTCAGGACGATTCACTTCCAAACTGTCAAGGCTCGTAATCACTTCGATTTCGATGTGGATGAGCAGCCATTCTATCAGGCGGAGATATTGGTAAAGAACACCATTCCTCTGAAGTATATCAAGAACATTGGCAACTTTGGTATTCCAATTCCAAGCCAACCACAGATGTTGCAGAGCAAGAATGCATATACGGCTCGTGTTGACCGTGAGCATCCTACGGCATTCATCTTCTTGGTGGACCAGAGTGTTTCTATGCGTAGAATTACCACCTTTAATGGTGAGAATATGACTTTATCTGAGGCCGTAGCCCGTATCGTAAATGCCCAAATCAACGAGTTGGTGGAGCGATGTGTGAAGAATAATGAGACTCGCCATTACTTTGATATTGCCATGATAGGCTATGGCACAGAGGCTTATAGTGCCTGGAATGGCAATCTGGAAGGACGAGACTTCGTTACTCCAGAAGAGATTCGTGATAATCCTTACCAAAAGAAAATGGTGAAGGAAGAGGTGCGTACTCGTAAGGGTATAACCATCAAAGAAGTAGAGAAAAAACAATGGATGGTAGCTCGCCATGATGGTAGTTGGACACACATGGATAAGGCTTTCAAACGTGCAGAAGGTTTGCTCGAAAACTGGATGAAAGACCATCACGACAAGGATTGTTATCCTCCTACAATTATCAATATCACAGATGGTGAGTATAATGGCACCTCACATGATGAAATGCAACAACTTGCTAATCAGTTGAAGTCGATGTTTACCAATGATGGTAATGTCTTGTTCTTCAATATTCACGTTGTACCTGGACATGCAGAATCAGTAGTGTTCCCTGCAACTGTAGATGAATTGAACGGAAATGGATATGGTGAGAAACTTTATAATATGTCGAGTCTCTTGCCACTCAACTACAATGAGCAGATCCGTAATATCTTTGGAGATAAGCAGGCTGATATCCGCTACCATGCTATGGGTGTAAAAACGGGTATGGAGAGATTGGTTAAAATGATGAAGATTGGCACACTTTCGAGTATGCTGGTTAATCAGAATCTGTAATGATATATAGAAAAGTTATGAACAGAGGTGTTAGTATAGCAAAGTTCTATGACCATGTTGCAAACGAAGATGCTTTCTACTCATCGGATACCTGTATAGCTGTATCCGATGGGGCAGGAGGCTGTGGTTTGTTTGCCAATGAGTGGTCGGAGTATCTTGTAAAACATCTTCCAAAAGATAAACCCGTCGTCTCCTTCAAAGAACTTGACGAATGGGTAGATGGCATTTGGGAGCCCTTTTATAATGAGCACGAGGAAAGAGCTAAGGAAGGCGACGGCATTCTTTTGAATAAATATTATAATGAGGGGTCTTGTGCTACAATTGCTGCGGCATGGATAACAGGGGAAAAGCAATGTAAATGGATGGCATACGGCGATAGCGTAGTCTTTCATTATAGTCAGGATACAGGTGTCTTGGAACATAGTTTTACGAAATTGTCTGATTTTAGCAATCCTCCCAGGTTGGTTAGCTGTAAAGATCCCCTGGAAGAGGAAGGCTTCAGATGTGGTGACTTTGATTTGGATGAATCTTCGGTAGTCTTTGCTGCCAGCGATGCCTTATCGCATTATATCATGATGATGTATGAATTGACCAAGAGTAAGGAATATGGTGAGGAACTTGCTGAAGAATATCTAAAAGCATCTGGCAATTCACAACTTTTGAAAACAGCAGAGACCATGAAGTTTGATTTTTGGAAGGATGTGCTCCTATCTTTGTTAGATGCAACATCATCTAACAGCCGGTTTGAACTATATTTGCAAGAACTGAATTCGAAAGGAATCTTAGATATGGATGATTTTACGCTGGTTTATTTTAAAGGCTAACGTCAATCTTCTTTATGCCCCTATTTGTTGTCACTAAAATTTGTAGAAGCAGATAAAATATCAGTACACAATATGCAGTATCCATTGATATCAGAATATGTAAAGGCCATTCAAGATGCTAGTGATAATCTAGAACAATTGGCTTACCTGACTCCCGTACTAGATGATCACGGAGAGCCATATCGCAGTAGTGGTGCTTTTGCCGTGGTGTTTAAGATGCAGGACAAGAGTAGCGGGAAATATTATGCCCTCAAGTGTTTTACGGAAGAACAGCAGGGGCGAGCCGAAGCCTATCGTCAGATTGCAGACGAACTGGATTTGTTAGATTCTCCATACATTACATCTGTAAAGTATATGGAGAAGGAACTCTTCGTTGACAGTCAATGCGAGGAGGATGAATTCCCTGTATTGTTGATGGATTGGGTGGATGGAGAAACGATGGAAGCTTACATTGCTGCAAATTACCGGAATCAGTCAGCCATGTTGATGCTGAGTTATCGTTTTGGCAAGATGGCAGCTTGGCTCCGTACCCAGTCTTTTTCTCATGGCGACGTCAAGCCAGACAATATCATAGTCCGTCCCGATGGTTCTCTTACATTGGTGGATTATGACGGGATGTTTGTGCCATCTATGAAGGGCAGCCAATCTCCAACTATTGGTACTAGGGATTTCAGTCATCCATTGCGTACTGTGGATGATTTCGATGAAACGATAGATGATTTTTCATTGGCAAGTATAGCCTTGTCATTGAAGGCTATATCCATGAATTCTACATTGTTAGATACCTATGGCGCATCAGACAGGCTTCTCTTCTCTGAAAAAGATTATCGTACTCCATCAAATAGCAAGGTCATATCAGCCCTGCAGGGGTTGATGTGTGATAAAGACTTCTGTACACTTTACTCTCTTTTCATGCTTGCTTTGGCAAGAAAGGAACTTTTTGCATGCTCTTTTAGATTGTTTATTGGCGAAAAGCCTCTCCTACCTCAAATTGTTGAAGACTTATCAACAGAAGCTACAGAGAAAGAGTGGAAGGAGGCTTTTGTTGATGAATGGGGTGTAAAATATAGTAAAGATGGAAGAAAGTTATTGGACGCAAGAAGGGTACAAGGTGTTTACTACATTATTAAAGATAGGACAAAAATAATATGCGATGGAGCATTTTATTACTGTAGTGCTTTGGCAGAAGTTGTCATTCCGAATAGTGTGACAAGTATTGGAAACTGTGCATTTGCTAATTGTAATGCTCTGTCTAATATAGCCATTCCTGATAGTGTGACTAGCATTGGAAATTATGCATTTTCTAGTTGTTGTTCTCTGTCTAACATTATCATCCCGGATAGTGTGGAAAATGTTGGTAATGGTGCATTTCAGTACTGTAGCTTGTTGGAATGTATATCCATTCCTGAAAGCGTAATTTGCTTAAACGGAAACCCGTTTTGTAATTGGAATGGTAAGTTAGAATGTTTGTCATCCAGCTTCATTTATGAGGATGATGTTTTGTTCAATATGAAAAAAAGTGAAATTATTTCTTTTAGAAAACAAAAAATAGAATCATATATCATTCCAGATAGTGTGACTAGCATTGGTGATAGCGCATTTTCTGGTTGTCATTCTCTGTCCAATATCGTCATCCCAGATAGTGTGACTAGTATTGGAAATTATGCATTTTCTAGTTGTTGTTCTCTGTCTGGCGTTATCATTCCGGATAGTGTGACTAGCATTGGTAATGATTCTTTTAGGGATTGTAGCTCTCTGTCCAACATCGTCATTCCAGATAGTGTGTCTAACATTGGAAATTATGCATTTACACTGTGTACTTCTCTGTCTAATATCGTCATTCCTGATAGTGTGACTAGCATTGGTACAGGTGCATTTTCTGATTGTACTTCTCTGTCTAAGATAGTCATCCCAGATGGTGTGACTAGCATTGGATATTGTGCCTTTTCTCGTTGTTATTCTCTGTCCAATATAGTCATCCCAGATAGTGTGACTAGTATTGGGGAAGAAGCATTTGGTGGCTGTAGTATTTTTCCAAACGATCTTAAACAAGAATTAATTTCTCGTTTTGGTGATAAGTTGTTTGAGGAACCATATCAATTAACTTTTTAAAGAGTTAGTACAATTAATCAGAGAAAAAGTAGAGGAATTACCTATGAAGAAGTGGGGAACAACCCATGTTTATAGAGAGGCTGAGTAGTTACGATTTACAGAAGTAAATGTTTTTACATGATTTTCAGTACTATAGCTAAGGTGTTTTTTTGTAATCTTCCAATGAAGTTTTTTACTTAAGTTTGGGTTGTTTCAGTTGAAATGATAATCTTTGCAATATCGTCTGAAATACAGCCGTAGATAAAGAATTAAACAACAGAACAATATGCAGTATCCATTGATATCAGAATATGTAAAGGCCATTCAAGATGCTGGCGATAATCTTGATAAATTGGCTTACCTGGCTCCCGTACTAGATGATCACGGAGAGCCATATCGTAGTAGTGGTGCTTTTGCCGTGGTGTTTAAGATGCAGGACAAGAGTACAGGGAAATGTTATGCCCTCAAATGTTTTACGGAAGAACAGGAGGGGCGAGCTGATGCCTATCGCCAGATTGCGGATGAATTGGATATGGTTGATTCTCCATATATTACTTCTGTAAAGTATATGGAGAAGGAACTCTTCGTGGACTGTCAATGCGAGGAGGATGAATTTCCTGTATTGTTGATGGATTGGGTAGAAGGTGAGACGATGGAAACTTACATCGCAGCAAACTATCACAATCAATCTGCTATGTCAATGCTTTGTTATCGCTTTGGTAAAATGGCTGCTTGGCTCCGTACTCAATCTTTTGCTCATGGTGACGTCAAGCCAGACAATATCATTGTACGTCCTGATGGCTCTCTTAGTTTGGTAGATTATGATGGAATGTTTGTGCCATCTATGAAGGGTTGTAAATCTCCAACTGTAGGTACCAAGGATTTCTGTCATCCATTGCGTACTGTGGATGATTTCGATGAAACAATAGATGATTTTTCTTTGGCAAGCATCGCCTTGTCTTTGAAGGCTATATCTATGAATTTTACATTGTTAGATACCTATGGCGCATCAGACAGGCTTCTCTTCTCAGAAAAAGATTATTGCACTCCATCAAATAGCAAGGTCATATCAGCTTTGCAGGGGTTGATGTGCGATAAAGACTTCTGTACACTTTACTCTCTTTTCATGCTCGCATTGGCAAGAAAGGAACTTTCTGCATGTTCTTTCAGGTTGTTCATTGGCGAAAAGCCTAACTTGCTTCAAACAATTGAAGACTTACCAACCAAAGCTACCGATGAAGAGTTGAAGGAGGCTTTTGTTGATGAATGGGGCGTGAAATATAGCAAAGATGGAAGAAAGTTATTGAAAGCTCCTTACGAACTTAATGGTACTTATTCTATAAGAAAAGGAACAAAGATAATTTGTGATTGGGCATTTGGTTGGAGTAAATTTATTGGTTGCCGTTCCTTGACAAGCCTGGTTATACCTGATAGCGTTACGAACATTGGGGATTATGCATTTTCTAGTTGCCGTTCTTTGACAGATATTGTTATACCTGATAGCGTTACGAACATTGGGGATTATGCATTTTGGAATTGCCGTTCTTTGACAAACATAGTTATTCCTAATAGTGTTACTAGTATTGGGGATAATGCATTTGAATATTGCTTTTCTTTGTCTAATCTAATTATTCCTGATGGTGTTACTAGTATTGGGGATGGGGCATTTGTAGGTTGCACTTCTTTGAGTAGCGTTGTTATTCCTGATAGTGTTTCCTGCATTGGGAATAATGCATTTTGGGGTTGCGAATCTTTGACAGACATAGTTATCCCTAATAGTGTAACTAGCATTGGGGAAAGTGCATTTTATGGGTGCCGTTCTTTGACAGAAGTTGTTATTCCTGATAGTGTTACCAGTATAGGGGATAAGGCATTTCATACATGTAGTTCTCTGACCAACATAGACATCCCTGATAGTGTGACTAGCATTGGGGATGATGCCTTTGATGATTACAATTTTCCAAACGATATTAAACAAGAATTAATCTCCCGTTTCGGAGAAAAAATATTTTGAGTAACTTTTTAGATTATTCCTTGATTATTACGACGAAAAAGAGATACCGGTAAATCGATACCATCATAAATAGAAATGCCCTTCCATCCCCCTTCAGGGCATCCTTCTTTGCCTTCTCCTTTTTCAATATATAAAATAAGAGGTGGAGAGTGTTCTCCACCTCTACCCTCTTGTTGGGTCGATTTACAGATGTACACATAGAATAAGTTCTGTGAACGCCTGCGTTTACTTGTCTGCAAAGATATTTCTTTTCTTTGAAGCAAGCAAACATTCATCATATTTTTTAGCGCCTCAGTCATACGCTGTTCCAGGTCACGCAAGACATGAGCCAACACCATCACAAACAAAACTACATGTGGCTCAACGTGTGCGATCTGCCCGAAAAAATAATCCTAGCTAAAAAAACTTCAAAAAAAGTGGATTTCTAAGAATTTATTTATACCTTTGCAAGCACAAATAAGCCCTCGACAGCACGGTTAAGTCAAAAACAAATGAGAACATTCAATTTTATTGGTGACACCACCTATACAACAAGAGAAGGAATATCATACAGGATAGACAACAAGGAACATAATATTCAGCGAGTCGGCAAATCCTGGGTAGTGGATGGAAAGGCGAGTTCTCTTGAAGAAATGGTGAAGATGGGCATAGCTAAAAAAATATAGCATGAGTTTACAACAATACCGCTATTGATAAAGTTGCGAGGGAGGTGGTCAAATATTTCGACTACCTCTCGATTTTATTAATACATTGGATATCACAAACTGTGATTTCCAATGTTTAAGGTCGCAAATTGCGACCTTAAACATTTAATATTTTAGGAGTATGAAAAAGCCATATTTAACATACGCACTTAGTGCTGAAGGGAAATTGGTACATATCGATAGTGTGGCGAATGGAAAAGAGTGTAGATGCTTTTGCACCTATTGTGGCGAACCTCTTCTGGCGAAACAAGGTGCAAAGCGCAAGCACCATTTTTCTCATTTGTCAGGAACAGAATGTGAAGCTGCTTATGAGTCAATGCTTCACCTGTTGGCTAAAGAGAAAATACAGGAAGCATTCTATAATAGAACATCATTATATATGGAGTTTGAGTATACTTCCTTTTGCAACCAGGATAAATGCATTTTCATGTCCCATTCAAGAAGATGTTCCAATAAGGAGAAGAGGAGGATTGATATTAAGGAATGGTATGACTCTTGTGAGCAGGAAATTTCGTATGACAATATTAGAAGGCGTAGCGACCTGAAATTTTTCTCTAAGGAGTTCCCGGAACGTAAGCCTATCTATATAGAGTTTTGTGTAACCCATGCAAGCGATGAAGCCAAGCTACATAGCGGAAACAAAATAATAGAAATCCTTATAGAAGATGAGGACAGTATTTCTTCCTTGATAGAATCCGGACTTGTCGAGAAGTCTAAAACCGTTGGCGAAGAGTGGGAAGGTAGGAAAATAAAAATTGTTGCATTCTATGGCTTCAAAAACAAAGATTATAACAACTCCAACATAAATGAAAGTGTATGGCTCACTCGCTGTGCATTTATGCCATCCGGGAAAATATATCTTTCTAATGAACATTGCAATTGCAAACAAATAAAGAGAAAAGACCATCGAGCATTATGTGAAGTTGTATTCTCTGCACATAACAGATATGAAGCATATAATTATGCCTATACCATTTGTTCTCAGAAATACCATATCTCTAATTGTAACTCATGTAGGAATTTCGTAACAGTTTCTTCGTGGTTTGATGCACCTTATAAAATGTGTAAGATGTATAAAAGTCTCCAGCTACATCTCGAAGACTTTAGAACCACAGGATCTTTTGATACTTCCAGGGCAAAAAAATGCAGGTTTTACTCCCAAGTAAATGTTATATTGGATGATACTGTAGAATATTTTATCATATAATTTAGGTTTATAGCATTTGTAAAATGAAAACAGAAAACATGATAGCGATGTTAATAGATGCGGACAACGTATCTTACAGAAATATCAAGGATATGACCGATGAGTTGGCGAGATTTGGTAATCTCACCATCAAACGTATATATGGCGATTTCACGAAGCCTTCCATGAATGGATGGAAAGATGTACTCTTGGAAAATGCCATTAACCCGATTCAGCAGTATAATTACACAACCGGGAAAAACGCCACCGATTCTTCTATGATAATCGATGCTATGGATATTCTCTATTCCAATTAAGTGGATATCTTCTGTCTGGTATCTAGCGATAGCGACTTTACACGTCTTGCTATGCGTCTGAGAGAGGCAGGAAAGGAGGTAATAGGTATGAGGATGAAGAAAACACCTCAGCCATTTATTGCTGCATGCAACAAGTTTGTCTATATAGAGGTTATTTCGCATTCTCTTGAATCTGGACAGGTAAAAGAAGTCTCTCCAGAATCTGCTTCTATTGTGGAGAAAGAGTCTGTTTCACCGTTAAAAGAAGGGATACAAATACTTCAAGCATCAGATAATCAATTAACTTTTGAGGAATATCTCAAAGGATTATATCACCATGGAGTGATTGATATGGATGACTTTACGATTGGTTGGTTGTATGAATGGAAAAAATATGGAAAATGAAACTATAAACGAAAGATTCCTCGGCACAATCTTTGGACAAGCTGTAGGAGATGCTTTGGGGCTGAGCACAGAGTTTATGTCCAAGCAAGAGGTGGATCGTTTCTATCCTAATGGGATAGAGGACTATTCACAAATCGTGCAGGATGATCATCGTCGTCGTTGGCAAAGAGGCGACTGGACTGATGATACCGACATGATGCTGTGTATCTTAGATTCCTTTGTGGCTTGTCAAAAGGTAGATATTCTTGATATTGCCAGAAGGTTTAAAGAATGGATGATGAACGGAGGCATGGGAATTGGTCGGCATACTTATAATGTAATGGCTCTTGGCGACTATACTTCGAATCCACAGAAGGCTGCAGAGATTATCTGGAAGACGGGAAAGAAAAAAGCTGCAGCTAATGGGGCTGTTATGAGAACTTCGGTGTTAGGGCTTATGAAGGACAATGTGGCTAATAATGCAGAGAATATCTGTAAGTTAACTCATTTTGATCCTCGCTGTGTGGGCTCTTGCGTTATCGTTTCTTCTATCATACATGCTCTTGTCTTTGAAGACAGGATATTGGATTATGAAGAGGTGATTGGCATAGCCAAACAATATGATGAACGAATCGTTCCATTTGTTGACTTGGCATATCATGAAGGTCTGGATTCTTTGTGTCTGGATGATGAAAAGAGTATGGGATATACGCTCAGAACTTTAGGGGCAGCCCTATGGGCTTATTGGCATGCAACCTCGTATAAAGAGGGTATCCTGAAGATTGTTTTATCAGGAGGAGATGCGGATACAAATGCTGCAGTAGCAGGAGCTATCCTGGGTGCTAAATTTGGAATATGCCATATTCCTGAAGAATGGAGGAATGGTCTTCTCCATGCTTCTATGCTCCATGACAAGGTGCAGGAATTCTACGCAATGTATCGATAAAAACGTATCCTATCAACCATACTTCACCGGTATTCTCATCTACTAATTTCTTTAGCTCAGTTCGGGATAAGAAATAGTGCCTAAAAAAGTTGGTAATCTCCGATATTTTTTGTATCTTTGTAGGTGAAATCCAATTAGTTACAAACATAAAAAGATATCATTATGGAGATTACCAAGGACAAAGTTACAGAATTATTTTGTATTATTGATGAATTTTAAAAAGTTTTTGATGCTGAAAATGCAGGAAAATTGCTTTTGGGTGAGGATGGAGTAAAGCGCAGACGACGTAAAGCCTCTTTATCTGATGGTGAAATCATGACGATTTTGCTGTATTTCCATTTCGGCTCGTTCCGAAACTTCAAGCATTATTACCTATTCTTTATTAGAGGAACATTGAAGTCATATTTTCCAAATGCAGTGTCTTATAACCGTTTTGTAGAACTTGAAAGTCGTGTATTCTTCCCTCTCATGTTCTTCCTGAATCTCCGTGCTTTTGGCAGATGTACAGGTACAACCTTTGTTGATTCAACCATGATACCAATATGCCACAATCTCAGGCGTTATGCCAACAGTTAGCGACAAAGATCCAGCGGTATTCGATGCGTTGGCTAAACGTCTGCAAGGTAAGCTGTTTGCTGATAAAGGCTATATCTCGCAAAAACTCTTCGATTCACTTTTTGAGGAAGGCATCCAGTTGGTAACAGGTGAGAGTGAACATGAAGAACAAACTAATGCCGTTCTATGACAAGATGATGCTGCGCAAAAGATACATCATTGAAACGATTAATGATCTGTTGAAAAATACGGCTCAGATAGTACATTCACGTCACAGGTCTGTTGCGAATTTCATCATAAATATTATTTCTGTATTAAGGGGCATACTGTTTCTTTGGCAACAAGCCCAAGGCACTTACTGGATACGTTATCGAAGATACGAAACAGCTGAGTCTTTTCTAACATTGCATATTTTACATGAGGATTTTGTCTCAGCAACCATCCAAGATATATAGATGGTTGCCAAGCCACTGTGTCCCTTATATAAAAAAATCATAAAGCCTTTAGACAAAGCTCATTATCCCGAACTGAGGTATATAACTACATTTTGAAAGTGTGCGGAATTTAATCATAAATAGCCATGCCACTCGTGAGAGCCGCATGGTTTTCTATCATCATTATCTCTCTTATTTATATACTCCATTTATTTACGGAAATGTTATTTGTCAATGTATATGAATCGTACTGCTCGTGATGGGTGGTAAGATTTTCCCATTATAATGGACTTAAAGTTTGATTCATTTTTTCCTGTTTAAGAAGTTTAACAGAAAAACAAGCCCTTATTTTCTGCATTTTAAATAAAATGAGCTATCTTTGCAATAGTTTTGAAGATGTATGCGATTTTGTTATTGCTGTAAATCTCTTCATATATAATGACAATACAATCTTAATTACTATATATATGTGTGATAAAACGAATTCAGACAAATCACCTATTGTAGAAAATGGTATAAGTATAGTGGCCATCAAGGATTTGGACGGCTTCAATTTTCGCGTGCCCAATTATCAACGTGGCTATCGTTGGACTCGTCAGCAGGTCAAAGACCTTATTGACGATATTTTTGAGTTCACTCATAACTTCTTTAAAAATGGACAAAAGGGCATATACTGCATTCAGCCATTGGTTGTTCAAAAGTCTCATAATGAAGAAGGGACAGACTGCTGGGATGTTATTGATGGACAACAACGTCTTACTACCTTGTTTATAATTTTGAAGTTTTTCGACCGTCATTTATATGGTTTACAGTATCAAACTCGTGTTCAAAGTGCAGACTATTTAAATCGTCTTGCAGATCATTTGTATGCAGAAGAACAAAAGCTAGATAATATAGACTTTTATCATATGTATGAGGCATTTGAGGAGGTTTCTTCCAAACTTAATGGCTACAAAGATTTAGATAAGTTTGAAGAAGTCCTGCTTTCAAAGGTCAAGTTTATATGGTATGCCATTGATGGTAGTCAAAATCCAATTGATGTTTTCACTAGGTTGAATATTGACAAAATTTCTCTTACTCCTTCGGAATTAATAAAAGCCCTGCTTTTGAACAGGAATAATTTTGGTTCAGAGCAAGACTTTGATAAAATCCATATGCGCCAACAAGAAATCGCCTCTGAGTGGGATGCTATGGAAAATCAGCTTCAAATGGATAACTTTTGGCTGTTTTTTCATGATGTTGGTTATCATTCTGCTACGCGTATTGACTATTTATTCGAAATACTATGTGATAAAAAATTGTTAGGTGATGTTGGTGAAGAAGTTGGTAACGATGGAGCACAGACATTTAGATACGTGTATGCCTATTTCAAAAGTAATGGTTATAAAAGCCATACTATTCAGTCTGTATGGGAAAAGGTTAAATCCATTTTTGATACTCTCAACGAATGGTACAATGAATTGGAACTATACCATTATGTTGGCTATATCTTGTGCCGTCCTAGAGAATCAACTAGAGTTGCAGGAAACCCTATTGAAATGAAGAAGGAGGTTTATGAGCTTTGGATGGAGTGGAATAAGAACAGTATGACCATTTCTAAGTTTAAGAATTATCTGCATAATAAAATTCAAGAGTTGATTGATGGATGCAAAAATATAGATGAGGAGTATGAAATAAAAGAATGTCGCAAGACGCAATGCCGCCCGATTCTTCTGCTTCATAATATCTTGACGGTTATACGTCAAGGAAAAATTGCTAAGGAGACTTATGCGCAAGATATATTCTTTAAGTTCCCATTCAATCTTTATAAATTGGAAAAATGGGATGTTGAACACATAGACTCCAATACGACCAATGATATGCAAGAGTTTGAGCAGCAGAAAGAATGGTTGCTGAATAACTATGTCATTGCTGATGAAGGTTTGAAGGAGAAAATTAAAGCTTTCTGTGAAGACAATGAGAAAGATGACAGAAAACGAACCAAAGTATTCGAAAGTCTCCACAAAAATCTTCAAGGTAGTTCTACAGACTTATTAAATGAGGATGATAAAGATAATGAAAAGAATCATTTGTGGAACTTTACTTTGTTAGATGAGAGAACTAATCGAGGTTATGGCAATGCTATATTTCCAGCCAAACGACGCATAATCATAGGGAAAGAGCAAGGTAAGTATTATCCTTGTCCAAAGTGTAATGCGCAACATGGTTTTAAAGAGATAGACCCAATTAATGCTACTTCTTCATTTATATTACCATGTACGAAGCAGGTATTTATGAAATATTATAGTCCTGTATCAGGAACTATGACAGCTTGGACTCGTTCTGATGCAGAAGCTTATCGCCAGAACATAATTGATTTATTGACTGAATTTGGTTTTATAATTGAAAAAAAATATGAGTGATAAATATAAAACTTTGTGGGGTATACTGAACAAAAAAAGGATTGAAATACCCATCATTCAGCGTGACTATGCCCAAGGAAGAATTGGAAAGGAACATCTTAGAGAGCGTTTCTTAGGTAAGATGTTTGATGTGCTATGTGGAAAAGGCGGGACAATGACTCTTGATTTCGTTTATGGAACTATCGAGAATGATGCTTTGTATCCCTTGGATGGACAGCAGCGTTTGACAACGTTGTGGTTATTACATTGGTACATAGCTCTAAATTCGGATAATTTGTCTGCCAATAAAGACATTTTCAACTGTTTTACCTACGAGACAAGAATTTCATCAAGGGAATTTTGTAATCATTTATGTACAATTGACTCTAATAATTATAAGAATTTTAAGGATAAAAATAAAGAGAAGGGCATTGTAGAGTATATCAGAAATCAAACGTGGTTTTATCAACGATATGCTCAAGACCCTACAGTACAGGGAATGTTGCGCACTTTAGGTGGCACTAAAATAGAAGATTCTACAGGTAACGACATCAAAGATGGTCTTGAAGAAATCTTTGGGAAGGATACGGATTTTCAAAAATGCTGGAGTTTGTTAACTTCAGAAGAATGTCCTATTGTGTTTGTTTATAAAGAAATGAAAGACGAGAATTTGCCTCTTTCTGATGATTTATATGTAAAAATGAATGCAAGAGGTAAACAGTTGACTGATTTTGAGAACTTTAAGGCAGACTTACTAGATTTTGCACCAGACCCAGATAATCCCCATAAAAAGTTATTGGGACAAGATATAGCTTCTTTGATGGATAATGCGTGGACAGATGTTTTTTGGAATGTAGCCAAAGCGGCAGAAGTATATCAAGTAGATGCTATCTATTTCAAATTCATAAGAGATTATTTATTCGCAAAATTTATTGCGGATTCATCACTTAGTGCCTCTGAGTTGCAAGATAATAGATTCTATCAAGACGTTTATAAAGGTAATAATTCTAATAATGAATATACAGGTTTTAATCTTTATAAAGAAGTGATAAAGGCAGATGTCATTAAAGACTTAAAACAATTCTTTTCGTTATGGCAACTCTCTCGCTTGACGGATGAAAAGCTCCGTCCTTTATGGAAAGTGGATAAAGATAATTTTTATCTTATTCCACATTATCTAAAGTTAAAAGACGGTATTACAGTTTCTGAAACAACTCAGATAGGGCGAGTTGTATCCTATGCTGTGTGTCGATATTTTGAGATAAATGAGGAATTTGACGAAAAGCATTTTAAAGATTGGCTGTATTTTGTTTGGAATGTTGCAGAAAATAGCAATATTGCTACAGAAGATGCTATGATTGGTGCTATTAGATTGATGAAGGAGCTTAGTGCAAAGAGTGGCGATATCCTAACTTTTTTGGCAAGTTATTCACCAATTTCTTCTAAATTTGCTGAGCGTCAAATTTTAGAAGAGCGTTTTAAAGCTCGTTTGATGTTAGGTGAAAACTCTGAGCTATGGAGAGAGAAAATCCGTGAGGCAGAAGGCAATATTTTTTTAAAAGGTAATATATCTTGTTTGTTACGTAAGGATAGAGAAGAGTATGTAGGTGATTTGTCTATGTTTAATCAAAAGTATAGAAACATTTGTAAGTACTTTGATGGTGCAGGCTTAAAAGAAGAGCATAAGGTCGCATTTACGAAAGCACTTGTTCGGTGCTGCCATAGTTTTGACCAACAACTTGGTCATGACGGTAAATGTTTTATCTTTGACTCATCAGCTGAAAATTGGAAACAACGTCTTTTGAATGATAGTACTCCTTCTTACTTCAAGGAGGTGAATCAGTTGTTGATGGCAGATGTTTTGAAAGATATAGAATTTGAGTCTATTAATGAATATGATTCAAGTTGGTCCGAGAATACAAGCAGAATTAAGCATATTCTTGCAGACGGAAACTTGATAGCAGATTGTATAACTCCTGGTTCTAAATGGCGACTATGTTTTAGAGACAATGTTTGGACATTGTTTCCCTATAATGGGCATCATGCTTATGTATTTGACTGGTATTCACCCGACTATACATTCATGAGAAATAAATTGTTTCATCAGTTGCTCCAAGAAAAGAAAATTTCATTATTAGAACAGCCATATTATGAAGAGTGTGATGGTGTCTATGGAGATTGGAACATATACTTTTCTTATAATGGCTATCGTTTTTTATGGTGTTGGGATAATTATATCTATTTACTTGATGATAACAACCAATGGATTGAGCGAGAGGGAAGTCATAGCGCAGATGAAAGAGAGAATCATTATAGGATATATTTGGGAAAATCGGGAAGAATTGGAATACAAGGATTCTTGGCAAACCTTACCAGATTAGCACATGAGTATTAAGCTTGATAATAGAAGAGAATGTCAGTATAATTGTAAACTTTATTTTGTGGTTTTGCAATTTTTATACTGACATCTTTCTTCTTTTTCAAGTTTTGAAGTAACTTTGCACCGTTCAAATATATCAAGTAACAATGAAGAAGTTTTTCGTAGCATCGCTGACCTAGGTACTTTGTGTATGTGCTCAGGCTGCGAAGAAGACTACACCAAAGTTGGTGTTAGATGCTTCGAAAGGCGTGGCGGGGTCTGTTACCCTTCCTACAGGGAAGAAGGTGAACTATACTGCTTACACAAAGTTATATTATGTTACTCATGTAGAGGATTCTACTTATCAGTACATGAATGTGTTTGTTCCTGAGGGTGCAATGCAATCCACTCCTATCTTTATGCCTAATTATGTGGGCGGCTATATGGCGGCAGCACCGAGGATGATAGATGAGGGTGATGCATCTGGTAGGGCTTTGGCAGAAGGCTATGTTGTGGTCATCCCTGGTGCCAGAGGAAGAAACTCTACGATTGTGCAGAAGGGTAAGACTGTTTATACGGGTCGTGCTCCTAAGGGACTGCTTGATTTGAAAGCGGCAGTTCGCTATCTTCGTTTCTTTGACAAGAATATGCTATGGGATGCCGAGCATATTATCACTGATGGAACCAGTGCAGGTGGAGCCATGTCATCTTTGTTGGGTTCCACCGGAAATAATCCTTCTTATGAGCCTATGCTCAAGGCCATGGGAGCGGCAGACACGAGAGACGATGTATTTGCCTCGGTTTGCTATCAAGAAGAAAGGGATGAAAAGAGTTTGTATATGCTAAGATCATAGTTTTTTCTTAGTAAAAGTTTTGTGGTTTCGAGATTATTTCTTATTTTTGCAATCGATAATGACAAAAAGCAATTGATGTATGGATAAAGATACAGTAGAATTCGCAACGTATTGCATTGGTAACTTGTCTCGTCGATTAGGACTGAATGCTAGGGATGTATACGAAAGATTGAAGACATCTGGTATACTGAATGGGTATATTGTACCAAGTTATGATGTGCTCCATACTTTTGGTAAGGAATATTTGATGGAAGACCTCATAGATTATATGAGGGAGAAAGGAGTGTTGAATTAGTATGAGAGTTTATCATTCTTCATCTGTTAGAGTGGAGCATCCAGATGTGTTTCATTCTCGAAAGTTTTTGGATTTATGACAGAACCTGTTAAAAATCAGCATGATGCAGGATATCATGCTATATTGGAAGCAAAGTATGCTCGAATCATTGAAGAAATCAGTAATATGTATTCTATCTCCTTAGATGAGGCAATGGATATGTTCTATCATTCTGATACTATGCAGCTGATGGAGGAGGGTGTTGCCGACTTGCATTGCCGTAGTGACAAGTATCTTGCCGAGGAAGTGTGGCGAGAGCGGAATTCATAAGAAGTATGATGAGTAGAATTCAACATTCATGTTCCCTTTAATCTAGTTCGTCTAAAAAGTCGTCGAATGCATAGTCTTCGTGTCTTTCTATTCCTGCAGAGGATTTGCTTAATGAGTTATAGGATAGAGGTTGCACCTGAGTTTGCCCGTAGATTGAAGAATTTAAGTAAGCGCAGTCTGCATTAGAGTATTATAACGCAAAAATCCTGCCGGCATCATTGCCAGCAGGATTCACTTTCAAAAACCGAACCTAAAAGTCTACCTTGTAATTTCTATCTATGCAATATCTATTGTAACCTGAATAAGTCTAATTACCTTTAAAAACTAAATCCTATTATATGAATAACGCTGCAAAATGAACTGTTCTTTATCTTTTACTCGGCAGTTGTCTGCTGCTTTGTGGATTCTTTGCCGAACCCGCTATTCATAGTCACAATCTGCGTGCCAAAAAGATGAATGAAATTAATGTCCGTTGATTATCAGGTGTTTATGTCTTCTATGCCAAGAGCGGATGGTGTGGGAAATGGGGAAAGAATGTGGAAACATTCCCCACAAAGTTGGGGAATGCAAGCATTGTTTTTATTAGTAAGATAGCTCGTAACTATTGTTAATAATAAGAAAAACGCTTGCTTTCTGAAATATTATCTGTATCTTTGTACCTGAATTATTAAGAGTAAGATTATGGCTTCAAAGAGATATCCTTTGGGAATACAAACGTTCTCCGAAATCGTGAAGGGGAATTACTTCTATGCTGACAAGACGGCTATCGTCTATCAGTTGGCTCATTATGCCAAGTTTCATTTTCTGAGTCGCCCACGTCGATTCGGAAAATCCTTGTTTGTATCTACCCTCCAGGCTTACTTCGAGGGCAAGAAAGAGCTATTCAAGGGACTTGCCATCGAACAGATGGAGAAGGAATGGACGGCATATCCTGTCATCCACTTGGATCTGAGCTGTGGTAAGTATTATAGTTTGGAGAATACTAAAATCATATTAAACAATATCCTTAAAGTTGAAGAGCAGAAATATGGAATAGAAGTTCCTGAATCTGAGCGTGAAGGCTTTGGGGCTCGCTTTAGGGATATTTTGCTTGCAGCTACTGCTCAAACAGGGAAGCAAGTTGTCGTTCTCATCGACGAATATGACGCTCCAATGCATGATTCTGTAAGTGACGAAGACTTGCAGAAAACCATCCGCAATATCATGCGAGATTTCTTCAGCCCCTTGAAGCAGCAAGAGGGAAACATCCGCTTTGTATTCATCACAGGCATCTCCAAGTTTAGTCAGCTCAGCATCTTTAGTGAATTGAACAATCTCAAGATTCTCACGTTGAAGGATGAATACAGTAGCTGTTGTGGTATAACCAAGAGTGAATTGACTCAGTATTTCCGTGAGGGTATCGAGGAGATGGCTGAGCATAATGGACTCACTTATGAGGAGACCTTGCAGCAACTCAAGCAGCATTATGATGGCTACCATTTCAGTATCAATAGCGAGGATATCTTCAATCCTTACAGCATTATCAATGCTTTGGACGATAAGGAGTTTAATAGCTATTGGTTTACATCTGGTACGCCTACTTTCTTGATAGAACTGATGCAGCAGAAGAATTTGGACATGATGGACTTAAATGATATCTGGGCTAGAGCAAAACGCTTCGATGTTCCTACTGAGACTATTACTGACCCTGTGCCAGTCCTTTTCCAAAGTGGCTATCTTACGATTAAAGGATATGACAAGCTGTTGGGTATGTATTACCTCAGTTTTCCTAATCAAGAAGTTAGACAAGGCTTTTCGGAAAGCCTTTGCCAATATTATACCCCTTCAGAGGTAGGCGAACTTGATGCTATCGTATATGCTTATAAAAAGAATGTACTCATCAATGACGACATGGGAGCCTTTATGCCTCACTTGAAGGCATTTTATGATAAGTTCCCATATACGATTATCAACAATAATGAGCGTCACTATCAAGCCGTGATGTTCACCATCTTCACTATGCTTGGCGAAGATGTGAAGGTGGAGCATACTACTTCTGATGGAAGAATAGACCTTGTGCTCAAGACGGATAAGAGTATCTTTATCTTTGAGTTGAAATATAAGAAGTCTGCTGATACCGCCATGACGCAAATCAGCGATAAGGACTATGCTAAGGCTTTTGCTGATGATGGACGGAAGGTAGTGAAAGTGGGTGTTAACTTCTCGGAAGACCAGCGAAGCATAGAGGATTGGGTGATAAAATAAATGACATCTTGAGGTTGATAAAACGCAAAAAATCCTGCCGGCATCATTGCCAGCAGGATTTTTTTGCATCACAAAGGCTATTCATCTTCCGTAATGATTTCTAAATCTTCAGCTATTTTCTTCAGTCTGTCTCTTATCCTCTTCGCCAAGGTTGGTTGCTTTTGCTGAATGACAGGCTTTGGGGGCTCTTCTTCTACGACTGGAGATTCTTCTGTCGGAGCATCGGGGATGAGTGGGGGCTGCTCATCATCAGGGATGTCTGTAGATTCTATGTTTGATGGCTCTATAGGAATATCCTCTTCTGGGGGATCTGCCTTCTTTTGAGATTGGAAGTCGTCACGTATCGGATGATAAAGCTTGTCGATAATTCTCTGGTAATCATCTTCATCCTTGGTGGTTGTGACTGGATTGTCCTGAATTTCATCTGTCAGCTCGTTGTTGAGACCTGTTGCCAGGATGGTGACTTTGGCATCCTCATCCAGACTGTCATCATCTGAAAGACCCCAGATAACCTTGATGTCTGGATTCAATTCATCGAAGAAGGCATCTATCTCTCGCATTTCCCTAACGAAGATAGGGTGCTTGCTGGAGGTATAGATGTTGAAGAGGATGCGCTGTGCATTGCTGATGTCGCTGCCGTAGAGCAATGGGGAATCCAAGGCATTGAGAATGGCATTCTGAACTCTTCCTTCGCCACTGGCTCTACCCATGGCCATGATAGCACCGCCGCCGCTCTTGATGGTAGTCTCGATGTCGCGGAAGTCAAGATTGATGGTACCCTCTACCGTGATGAGTTCAGAGATGCTCTTGGTGGCATCGCTCAGCACCTTGTCTGCCAGTTTGAATGCATCTTTTACGGTTATCTCAGAGTCGGCATAAACATCGCAAAGACGTTCGTTGTTGACGATGAGCAAGGCGTCCACGTTCTTGCGCATTTCTTCTACACCTTGTAGAGCCTTGACGATTTTCTTTCGCTTTTCAAAATAAAATGGAATGGTGATGATACCCACCGTCAGGATGCCCATGCTTTTTGCGATGCCGGCGATGACAGGTGCTGCTCCTGTTCCGGTACCGCCACCCATGCCGGCTGTAACGAATGCCATCTTGGTTCCGTCATTCAGCAGTCGTTGGATGTCTTCCTGGGTGTTCTGCGCTTCGCTTCTTCCGACTTCAGGGTTAGCACCTGCTCCCAAGCCGCTCTTTCCGAGCATGATTTTTACAGGCACTGGTGATTTGGATAGCGACTGGCTATCCGTATTGCAGACGGCAAAGCTTACATTTACAATACCTTCTGAGTACATATTCTTAACGGCATTGCATCCGCCACCACCCACACCAATCACCTTGATGATGTTCTTGGTGGTGTCTTCTGTCTGTCCGAAATCTATAGGTGTCCAATCTTCTTTCATCATTTTAATTTTCAATTTTGACCACAAAGATACATATAAAGAGTCAGATTACCTATGAAAAAATAAATGCAAGCCTTGCAAAAGATAATTTTTCCAAGGAGTGAAACGAAATTTCCCATTCTTTTTGTATTTTTGCAACCAATATGCAAGAAGAGACAAGAAATATGACCGTAGAGGAGAAGGCCGCTCTGGTAAAGCAGCTTTCCACCCAGCTTTTGGCAGAAGGAAGGACAGACCTTTTGCTGAAAGCCATCAGTGTGCCCGTATTGGAACAACTCCGTATTGAGGCGGCAAGGGCAACTCTCAGCCCTTTGGTCATTACGGAAGATTACCGCTTCTTGCTGCCTGAGTTTGGTAATAAAGAAGTACAGCTCAGTCCCATCCACAAGGCACTCTATCTGCTCTTCCTGAACCATCCGGAAGGTATTGAATTCAAGAATCTGGTAGATTATCGGGAAGAACTTCTTCAACTTTATCAAAAAATAGGGAATAGAATAGATATGGATAAAATCACAGAGACCGTGAACCGTCTGGTGAATCCGCTTGATAATGCGATAAATGAGAAGTGTTCTCGTATCAAGGCTGCCTTTTCTGATTTGATGGATGAGTATCAGGCAGACTATTATATCATTAATAGTCATGTGAAGCGACATCAGGGAAGTTCTATGAAGCTGTGGTTTGAGAGGTTGAAAATCATCAACCTCCCAAGAGAATTGGTTGTTTATCAATGTTCTTGATGTTTGCTCTCACCTTATTTGAAATCTATCCCCATATTTAGGTATTTCTGCGAAACCATCATTTTTAGGTATTGCAGA
>ONZR01000186.1_pt1 | contig 33102 bp, 19 predicted proteins | sample 1671691 | NCBI WGS metagenome assembly ONZR01 (sample SAMN06348182, study PRJEB24527) | human gut metagenome | biome: human gut; feature: ankylosing spondylitis patient; material: feces | host: Homo sapiens | place: China | collected 2015-10 | reverse complement strand
ATGAAGCCTTTGAAATATCAAAGACTCTTAATTACGAAAAGACTGAGGTGACCACCCCGCTGGGCGTGGCACAGGTCAATCTTCCTACCGACAAGATTGTCATCGGCACCATCTTCCGTGCCGGTCTGCCTTTCCACGAGGGTTTCCTGAACATCTTCGACCATTCGGGCAATGCCTTCGTTAGTGCTTATCGCGAATATACCAACAAGGAACATACCGAGATTGGCGTTCACATTGAGTATCTGGCTACCCCAGACCTCACCGACAAGACGCTCATCATCGCCGACCCTATGCTTGCCACCGGCATCAGCATGGAAATGGGTATGAAGGCGTTTCTTACCAAGGGCAATCCTAAGCACATCCACGTGGCTTGCGTTCTCGCTTCGCCAGAAGGCATCGAGCACGTAAAGAAGACCTTCCCAGAAGACAAGACCACCATCTGGTGCGCTTCTATCGACGAGGGATTGAACGAACAGAAATACATCGTACCAGGATTCGGCGACGCCGGAGACCTCTGCTACGGCAACAAACTGTAAAAGAGGGTGTGCCATAAACCACATCCCATACGCCCTGAAAGGGCAGAAGCTCCTAGCCCAGGGCAGCGCCCTGGGTTTTAGAATAAATACAACAAAGTCGCCCTGAAAGGGCAAAAGCTTTGAAATAGAAAGCTTTTGCCCTTTCAGGGCGACTTTGTTTTTTGCCAACATTACCCAGGGCGCTGCCCTGGGCTAAGAGCTTTTGGGCTTTCAGCCCGTCCTCAGCTGCCATTATTTAGACTTGTGGCACTCCATCTTTTTAATAATGGAACGAACTGCCGCCCAGAAACTCTCTCAACAGGGATGTTGGAGGCAGATTATTATAAGGTATTCCCTTGAAATACTTCAGGAACTTGAGAAGGCGATATGCCTCGGCATGCTCCTCGCAATTCTCCGGAACCTGCTGCAATAGAGGCTCTGCCTGCATCTTGAGAACCGACAATTCATAAAGCATCGCCGTGTTGAACATGGCATCAGCATTCTCCTGATATGGGAATATCCACTTGTTCTCACCTGCCCTTACCGAAGGCCAGCGATGAATCGTCTCCTGCGCCGACACACCTCTATATTTATAGTCGCGGATGATGCGACGGAGCAATCGGTTGTCGGTGGTAGGGATATAGTTATGATTATCCAGCAGAATGGTGGTCAGCGCCGACGCATACACACGATAAATCTGCTCCTGCGGAATATGGGCCGTCAGCTCCGGGTTCAAGGCATGGATTCCCTCAACCACCAGCACATTGTTAGGCTCCATCTTCAGCTTCTTTCCACTCTTCACACTCTTGCCCGAAGGGAAATCATATTTCGGCAACTCCACCTCCTCGCCACGGAAAAGAGCGTTAAACTGCTCGTTCAGCAGATCGAGATTCAAGGCATAGATGCTCTCAAAATCATATTCGCCATTGTCATCCTTCGGCGTTCTGTCTCTATCCACAAAGTAATCGTCCAGCGAAATCTGCAGAGGCTTCAGTCCGTTCACGGCAAGCTGGATGCTCAGGCGCTTGCACGAAGTGGTCTTGCCCGAAGACGAAGGACCAGCCAGCAACACGAGCTTCACACCCTGACGGTTGGCAATATCCTCGGCAATATTGGCTATCTTCTTCTCCTGCAGCGCCTCACTGATGTTGATGATGTCAGTGGCATGACCCGCCTCTATCGCCTGGTTGAAGTCGCCCACGGTTCTGATGCCCAGGATGTCCTGCCAGCGATGGTGCTCCTTGAAGATATCAAACATCTTATCCTGCTTCGTCATCTCGCCCAATTTATCCGGATCCTTGAGCGAAGGAATGCGCAGCAGCATGCCATCGTAATACTTCTCCAATCCGAAGAGATAAAGTCCCGAAGTATTGGTAAGCAGCGTGCCATAATAGAAATCCACATATTCACCTATTTTATAATAAGTGGTATAGATGGAACCGGAAGTCTTGAGCAGTTTTACTTTTTCCACATCCCCCTTTTCCTGAAACAGGGCGATGGCATCCTCGGTAGGCACCATGTATCGGCGTATCGGCATCTTGGCATCGATGATTTCCTGCATGCGGCGACGGAGGATGTTCACATCCTCTTCCACAACAGGGCGACCCAGACGGATATCCACATAGAAACCGTTGGATACGGGGATATCAATCACCACATCCGTGTTGGGATAGATGTCCTGCACCGCCTTGCACAGCACGAAGAAGAGGGTGCGGGTGTAGGCGCGCGAACCGGAGGCGGAGGCCATATCAAGAAACTCAACATCCTTGGAGTTATAAACACGATAATGCATGCCTTCAACCTTATTATTTACCCTTGCAGACACCGGTCCGTGGGTCATTTTGAGGTCAAATGCAGAAAAAACATCAAAAAGTGTGCTCCCGATTTCGACTTTCTGAGTTTTTTTATTATTTTTGCAACGGATTTGAATCATTTGTTTCATTTGTATTAAAATGATGTTACAATGTTATACTAATCTATGCCTTTTGAAGCCCTGCTAAAGACACTTCTCAGGCAATGCCTGCCCGCAATACCGCGGACTAGGCTTACAGAGCGTAAAGTTACGAAAAAAATCGTGAACTTGGTGAACTTGACAACATTAATTAAGTTATAATATGTCGATTTGGATATTTTTTAGGCTTATTGGAGCACTCGCCTTACTTATGTTTGGTATGAAGACCATGAGCGACAGTTTGCAGAAGATGGCAGGACCACAGCTCCGCCATGTGTTAGGAACTATGACCACCAATCGTTTGACGGGCATCCTCTCGGGTACGCTCATCACCGCTGCGGTGCAGTCTTCTACAGCTACGACGGTGATGACCGTATCATTCGTCAATGCCGGTCTCCTTACCCTTGCCCAGGCGATTTCAGTCATCATGGGCGCCAACATTGGAACCACGCTCACCGCCTGGATCATGAGTGCGGGTTTCTCGTTCAACATCACGGATTTTGTATGGCCGGCGTTCTTCATCGCCATCATCCTCATCTATAGTAAGAAGCGCAAGATTATCGGCGACTTCATCTTCGGTATATCCTTTATGTTCCTGGGCTTGGGTACGCTTCGCCAAACCGGCATCGACATGGATCTGGCTCATAACCAGCCAGTTCTCGATTTCTTTGCAAGTTTCGATCCCCACAGTTTCCAGACCACCATCACCTTCCTGCTCATTGGTAGTGTCCTGACCATGTGCGTGCAGAGTTCGGCAGCCGTCATGGCGATTACGATGATTCTCTGCTCCACCGGCGTATTGCCTATCTATCAGGGCATTGCGCTTGTGATGGGTGAGAATATCGGTACCACGGTTACCTCTAATGTGGCAGCACTCACCGCCAACACCCAGGCACGAAGGGCGGCGATGGCGCACATGGTGTTCAACATCTTCGGCGTGCTATGGATACTCTGCGTGTTCCGTCCGTTCATCCATCTGGTTTGCGGCTGGGTAGGTTTCGACGATATGATGGAGAAGAACAATCCTCATTTCGTAGCCAATGCAGCCAAGCTGTCGTTTGTGCTAGCCGCCTTCCATACCACGTTCAACCTCTCCAACACCTTTATCCTGGTTTGGTTTATCCCTCAGATAGAGAAGTTGGTATGCAAGATTATCCGTCCAAAGAAGAATGCCGACGAGGACGATTTCCGTCTGCGTTTCATCCAGAGCGGTATCATGAAGACTCCGGAAATCTCTGTATTGGAGGCTCAGAAGGAGATTCACTGTTTCGCAGAGCGCATCCAGCGTATGTTCGGCATGGTGAAGGAACTCCTGGGCGAGACCAACGACGATAAGTTTATCAAGCTCTATACCCGCATCGAGAAGTACGAAGGCATCTCCGACAACATGGAGATTGAGATTGCAAAATATCTCGATCAGGTGAGCGATTCTCATCTTTCTGACGAGACGAAGGCGAAGATTCGCGCCATGCTGCGTGAGATTTCAGAGATTGAGAGTATCGGTGACAGCTGTTTCAACATCGCCCGCACCCTGAACCGCCGCATCCGTGGCAAGGAAGACTTCATTCCTTCTCAGTATGAGCACATGCACCAGATGATGGAGCTTACAGATAATGCCCTCACCCAGATGAACATCACCCTGGTGGGTCATAAGGTAGATAATGATGCCAACCTCTCTTTCAACATCGAGAACGAGATCAACAACTATCGCAACCAGTTGAAGAGCCAGAACATCAACGATGTAAACAACCATCTCTACACCTACGCCATCGGTACGATGTATATGGACATCATCCAGGAGTGCGAGAAGCTCGGCGACTACGTGGTGAACGTAGTGGAGGCACGAATGGGTGTAAGACAGCATGAAGCTTGATTTTAGTTGATAGTTAAGAGTTTATAGTTTAAAGGGCATGAAGTTCACAAACGTGATCTCCATGCCCTTCGTTTTTTTTCATCATCTATACTTTTACATTCTATTCTTCTACACGTGCATCCTCCTGTATTGCATTTTCCTTTTCTTCAAGGCTCCATTTGATGCCTCCGTTCTGTCCTGCCACATAATTGCAGAGCGGGATGCCGGGATGATGCAGATTGGAGAGATAGAGAGGCTCATCGGCAACAAACTGATGACACACGAAGGTATCGCCCACCGACAACTTGCTGTTCACGCTTTCCATCACCTCGAAGCGGTCATCGCCACAGTATTCTATCACGAGGAGTCTTCCAGGGTTCCATTTCACCTTCACCTGTTCCCCCAGGTTGAGTGCTTCCGCCACGAGCTTGCTTTTCACGAAGAATCGGCTCGAAGAGACGGCATTCTTTCCTGCCACAAACGATTCCCAATCGGGATATCCCACCATACGGGAAAGGAGATTGAGGTTATATACGCTTGGTCTGCAGGATGTTACTACATATCCCCACATACGTTTCAGGGTACTCACGGAGATGGTCTCGTTGGTGTATCCCTGAATCTGACAGGTGAGGAACTCAAAATCCTTTGGTGACATGATGGTTCTTCCCACCAATGTTTCCACCTCATGTTTGAGTCGTTCGAAATCTTCTTGATTGAAATGTTCTACCATATCACTTTCTTTTTTCTAGTCCGTTTTATACAAATAAGCCATTTGTGGCGACAAAGATACACATTATTTTCCATTCATTCCTCATTTTCTCCCACTTTTTTTTGCAACTAGGTGAAAATGAATCAAAATGAACCAACTTTGTAGCAGGAAAAGACACATTTCAAGCATCAGAAAAGCTCGTATTTAGTATTAAGAAAACTCATTTCAAGCATCAAGGAATGTCCCCCCGGGCTTTGCCCAACTTTGCCCGGAGCTCTGGGCACTTTTAACCGGGATTGTCGGTTAAAAGCACCCGCGTTCCCGGGCATGGTTGCTCATGTTCCCGGGCATAAGTACTCATGTTCGTGGGTACAAAGTGGTAAAAACGTGGTATCGTTTTTACAACTTATTTATAGCACCCATTCCAACCAATTCTCTGGTGTTACAATGGCTTTTTCCTTCACATCGTATGCAGTAAGAAAGGTATTCGGAAATTGAGTGTTGGCTCTCTTGGGATTCCATTTCATCTCAAACACAGAGAATTGTCCGTCACACTCCTCTATATAATCTATCTCCTGCTGCTGGTTGGTTCGCCAGAAATAACTGTTCACATATCTGCCGGCATACTGATTTGCCTTTAACCGCTCACTGATGAAGAAGTTCTCCCACAAGGCACCAACATCCTGGCGAAGCGAAAGTGGAGCAAAGTTCTGCAAAATAGCATTGCGGATACCATTGTCATAGAAATAAAACTTCTTAGCCTTTTTTAATTCCGTGCGAAGATTGCGACTGAATCCGCTCAACTTAAAGATGATATAACATTTCTCCAGCAAATCAATATATTTCTCCACCGTCTTGTTGTCTGTTCCCACCGTTTGTGCCAACTCATTATAAGAAACCTCGCTCGTTACCTGTAAAGCCAAAGCTGTAAGCAATTTGCCCAACAAAGCAGGGCGACGAACGCTTTCTAAATTGAGCAAGTCTTTATAAAGATAACTGTTAGCCAGATTATAAAGCAGCTCCTTCGCATCTGCGGCATGATTAATGACATCAGGATAAGACCCATATATAAGTCGATTTTCCAAAGTCTGCTTGACACCCAACAGCCCCTGGGATTTGAGCAACTCTCCAGTAGAAACAGGGAAGAGATGGTACTCAAACTTACGTCCGGTCAACGGCTCATTAAGTTTGTTCTGTAATTCAAACGAGGAAGAGCCGGTTACCAGTAGCTGCACATCGGGAAAATTATCAGTGATTCTTTTCAACACCATTCCGATGTTCTCTACTCGTTGTGCTTCATCAATGACAACAATCCGATGATGTCCGATCAGCAGTTTGAGTTCGGCAGAGTTAATCTGCGACAGCATCTGTATTACCTCCGGCTCATCACAATTCAAAGACAGAGTTGGTTCGTCGTGCTTTCCAAGAATCATTTTGAAAAGCGTACTCTTTCCCACCTGTCTCGCTCCAATCAGGATGATAGCCTTTCCAGCAAACATCCGTGACTCTATCACATCTTGCAGTTGACGTTGTATCATATCATTTAACCCTTTCTATTATTAATAAAGTTCTTTGTTTCAATTCCGGCACAAAGATAAGAAAAAATATCCTAATCCCAAAATTTATACTGATTTTTGGGATTGTAATCCCAAAATTCTATATGATTTTTGGGATTAGAGGCAAAAAAGGATGAAATGAAACCTTTTTTTGAAGCATCAATCTAACTCTTCCACCAGGCATTCCATGTCTTCTGCCAAGTGTCCCATATTCCGTCAGGAGTCCCTTCTTCCGTTAGGAAATAGCGTGGTAACAAATGGCAATAGCGTGGTAATAGAAACGGGGTTATTACCACACACAAACAACTATATATCAAATAGTTATCTCTCGCGTGGTAATAGTGGTATTAAAATTCAAAAACTTTTTTATACGTAAGCGTGGCAAAAGACGCAGCTTTTTGGCGTTTTTATCAAAGTTACGAAGGTAACAGCCGGTCCCCAAAGCGGACGAACAACACCCAGCTTAGCTCCTGTTCGCCCCCTTTGGGGACGATTGGAGAGAGTATCCGCTATCCGCAGGTTCCATTCCCTTCGGTCATTCCACCAGCGGTTATTCACATTCGCCCCCTTTGGGGACGGAAGAATGCGACTTGCGAAACTTGAATTACATGATGAAACAAAGTTTTTTTGATGCAAAATGAAATTGAACCAAAATGAACCAACTTTGTTTCGAATATTTTTGTTATCTTTGCACTCGATATAGCCTCTTCACCTTTTAAGGTGAAAGGCGAAGGAAATGATAGTAAATAATAAAAAATTCAATAACTTAAAAACAAAGCGTATGAAACGACTTTTACTTTTATCAGTCATGTTCTGCATAGGAGTGCTGCAAGGATTTGCGCAAGGAACCTCCTTCACGTATACAGACGAGAATGGAGTGAATTGGGATTGTTATTTGAATTCCACAAGTATAACCATGCCCGATGGTTCATGGAAGGATACCACCATTGTAACCATCAATAGTGCCAGCAACTATGGGGAAGAAGTTACAGTACCTGGAGTTGTCAAATATGAAGGAAAAGAATATACCATCACTCAACTTGGCAGTATTTTCAGCAATAACCAAACCTTAAAAAAGGTTACTTTGCCTAAATCTGCAACATCATTATATAGCACCTTCGATGGATGTACGCTTCTTTCCGAAATAGTGAACACAGAACAAATACTAAGCTGCTCTTATGCTTTTAATAATTGCAGTTCTTTAAAGAGCATTGACTTAAGTAATTGTGAAACAATAGAAGGTGGTTGCACTTTCTATGGCTGTAAAAAACTGCAATCTATCAAACTAAAGAAATGCACAACTATTGCTCCACAAGCTTTTATTGATTGTAGTTCTTTACAATCAGTTGGTGACCTTTCAAGTTGTATAACGATTGGTAAAGAGGCCTTCCGAGGTTGCTCATCATTGAGATCAATAGACATCAGTAGTTGTACCTCTTTAGGAGAAGAAGCATTTGCTGATTGTTCAAAGCTTGAGGAAGTAAAACTTTCAAAACAACTAAACAAAATCAATAATGGAACATTTAGCAGATGCACAAAGCTAAAAAGTATTGATTTAAACAATTGCACATATATAGGTAGTACTGCTTTTATTGACTGCAGCTACCTGGATAACGTATCCATTCCCAATACAATAAAATATATGGGATACAAGTGTTTCAATGGAAATATCACATTGACTTTATATGCCCAAAATGTACCTACCTTAGATGGAGAAAGAGGAGACTATCCTAATATAGACAACTATGTTTTAGGAGAAAACGTATTAATTGTCGTACCAGAGGAATCACTTGCAGCTTATCAGACAGCTGATGTATGGAATACTATGAGCGAGAGAATCTTCCCGATGGGTACTCAATTTGAATACGACGTAGAGACTACAGCGCAAGCTAGCACTTCTGGACTCCAGAAAGCGATTGGAGAGAAGAATCTAAAAAGTGTAGTGACTTTAAAAGTAAAGGGTTCCATCAACAGTTACGATATCATGGTTATACGTAACAAGATGGATAATCTCCATCATTTGGACTTATCTGATGCAAATATTAAGAGCAATACTTATCAATATTACACGGGATATTGTACCCAAGATGATATTCTGGGTCCTCATTCATTTGCAAACCTTAGCAAACTTTTGACTGTCAAATTGCCAAAAAGCGTGAAGTATATCGATCAGGCTTTTAACTACTGTAGTCAGCTGCGTTCGGTTGAAATGCCTGAGAATCTCATTTGCATAGGAGACAAATATGACGAATATTGGTTTCCTAACACAGAGCTGGAAAATGCTGGAGCCTTCAATAATTGTTTTCATCTTAGAGATATTATTTTCCACAATTGCGAGAGGCTTGGAGGAAATTCTTTTCGCAATTGTTTGTCCATACAAGAGGTTTCATTACCAAAGAATCTGAAGCATATTGGAAGTTATGCTTTTTATAATTGTAGCCAACTAAAAGACGTCATTCTTCCTAGCGAAGTTGACACTATCAGCTGTGGTGCTTTCAGCATATGCACTAATCTGGCATCTGTTCAGTTTCCACCATCTTTGAAGAGCATCGGGACCGAAGCTTTCTATGGCTGTAGTAACCTTAGTAGTATCAACCTCCCAGGTCTTACAACAATTTCAGAAAGAGTTTTCTTAGGTTGCAGCAACCTGACAGAAGTAAAGCTTCCTAGTACCCTGGAGCATATCGGCGACAATGCTTTTGAACACTGCGACAACTTGACCAAGGTATATACCTACACCGTCTTGCCGATCAATATCGACCAGAATACATTTACTAACTTCAAGGCTACTACACTCTATGTGCCAACCCAGAGCTACGATAACTACTACTGGAGCACACAGTGGGGACAGTTTAAGGAAATCAAGGAGTTTGATGAACCTTATACCTATATCTATCTCGATAACGAGTTTACACTCGAAAAGAGATTCGAAGGTACTCCTGATATCGACATCAAGAACAATGGTGCTCTTACCGTAAACGGAAAGGATAACCAGAATGCAGGCGAAGTAACCGTTAAGGGAGATGGCAACAGCTCTGCCGGAACTCTGATTACAGACGGAAACCTGGATGCCAAGAAACTGAGATTCGACATCACTGTCAATGCCAACCAATGGTATTTCTTCAGCTTCCCATTCGATATCAACCTCGCTGACATCAAGACACCTGGTAAATACGTGTTCCGCAAATACAACGGTTCACTCCGTGCCGACCAGGGTACAGGCGGATGGGTTGACCTGGCTAGCGACGAAACTACCCTCAAGCAGGGCGTAGGCTATATCTTCCAGACTGCCCAGAGCGGTAACCTCACCCTGAGAGTAACCAAGGAGAAGTTCGGAAAACTGGATGCCAACAACATCGTGAAGGATTTGAGCAGCTATCCATCTGCCGACGAGCAGAACGCAAGCTGGAACTTCATCGGTAACCCACAGATCAGTTACATGGATGCAGCTTCCCTCGGCTACGACGCTCCTATCACCTATTGGAACGGAAATTCCTACGAGGCTGTGCGCCCAGGCGACGACGAGTTTGCCCTCCAGCCATTCCAGGCATTCTTCGTACAGAAGCCAGTGGATGTAAGCAACATCGAGTTCAAGGCTGAAAACCGTATCACCAAAAGCGAGAGCATCAACAAGCAGAACAATGCACGCGCCAGAAGAATCGGCCGTGGCATCAACCCAGAGCGTCTGCTCATCAACCTCACCCTGAGCGACGGCAACCATACCGACAAGACCCGCGTGGTATTCAACGACAAGAAGAGCCAAGCTTACGAGCTGGATTGCGATGCAGCCAAGTTTGCTGCCATCAACGATGCCCCTCAGTTCTATACCATCGAGGCTAAGGCAGGCAACCTCGCCATCAACGAGCGACCAATGGGTAGCGTGAAACTCGGTTTCGCTGCCAAGAAAGCTGGCAACTTCACCATCTCTGCCAAGAGAATGGACCAGCCTATGCTCTTGCAGGATAACCAGACAGGTGCTACTTACGACCTGACAGAAGGCGACTACCAGTTTGCTTCCAACGCCGGAACCTTCGAAAACCGTTTCGTTCTCGTTCCTAGCAGAGGCACCACAGGCATCGCCGACATCGTGAAGAAGACCGGTATCAACATCATGCCAACCGATGCAGGTATCAATCTCAACGGCGTGAACGGCAAGAAGGTTACCATCTATGCTGCCGACGGCACCATGCTCGCATCGCGCACCTTCGACGGCATGCTCAACCTGATGAAGGGAGTATACATCGTAAAGATAGACAACCTTTCAACCAAGGTGATGGTGAAGTAATCATACGCAGAATGATCAACGGAAATAAAATTCGAGCCTATGAAAAGAATCATCATCCATAGCGTCACCACATGGCTGCTGCTCTTCCTGAGCAGCACCATGCTGATGGCAGCTCTGCCAGACGACGACTTCAACCCCGTAAACCCACCCGACCCGATGATGAAATACAAGGTGGAGGTGGCGTATTCGGAATACGGATATACATCGGGAGGCGGAACCTACAACTGGGGAGACGAAGCCTACATCAGTACTTCTGCCAACAACGAGAACTATCAGTTTGCCTACTGGCTGAAGAACGGAGTGAAATACTCTGAGGAATCCTCCTTTATATATAAGGTGGAAGAATGGAACGTCAAGTTCGAGGCGGTTTACGACTACAAGCCGGTGAGTCCGAGCGACCCTCAGCCCATGAACCGATACCGCCTCTATCTGACCACAGACGATGAGGGCAACTGCTCCTTCAACCGCACCAGCGGCGAAAAGGTGGAAGCGGGAAGCTTCGTCTGGCTGTCGGCATATCTCAGTTCGGGGTACATCTTCAAGGGATGGTACCTGGGAGATGAACTCATCAGCACAGACCAGGACTTTCAATACGAGATGCCTAAGCAGAACGTTACGCTCAAGGCACACATCGTATACAGTCCGAGCAGTCCGAGCGACCCGGGCGGAACGGGACAGGGCAATGTAGACAACAGCAGCGGCATCGATGAAGTTACCCTAAGCCCATCAGCCTGCTCCAACCGCATCTACCAGTTGAACGGAACGAGCACTGCCCAGCTCCAGAAGGGCAAAGTCTATATCAGAAACCATAAGAAATTCATCGCCAGGTAACCTGGCGGTGATTTTTCTGCAAATGATAATAAACTAAACTTGATAATATGAAGAGAAAACTTTTACTCTTTTGTATCCTGGCTTTTGCGGCGATAGCTGTGTCGGCACAGAACAACCTGGTGATCAGAAACTTCAAGTATGACCAGTATGACCAGACAGCCAACCTCAAGGGCACACAAAAGAAAGACAACAACGGCAGGACGGCAGCCCTGCTCAAGATTGAGACCAATCTTGACAACCTCGCCTTCGACGGCGGAAGTTATGGTATCGTAACCACCCAGCACAAGACGGGACAATGGTGGGTTTATGTGCCGGAGCGTGCACAGAAGATTACCATCCGACATCCTAAGTATGGTGCCTGCGAGTATTACTACCCATCGGAAATCAAGGCAGCAAGAACCTACACCATGAAGCTTACCCTGGAAGGTATGGATGTTGCCCTGGAAGCTTCGGTGGCTGGTGCTACCATCACCGTGGACGATGAGAAGATAGGAAAGACCCCACAGACCGTCTACCTCTCTTACGGCATCCACCACATCACAGCCCGAAACGGCAACATGTACTATGACAGCAACGTGAACATCACTAAAGAAAGTCCGAAATCATTGAAGCTGCAGATGCAGGATGAAGACCTGCTCTACGGAACCGTGAACCTGACCGTAGCCGACGGAGCCGACATCTACTTCGACGGCAAGAAGGTGGGAACGGGTTCCTGGTACCAGCGCCTGAAATACGGCACCTACGTGGTGGAAACCCGCAAGAAGAACTGCGAGAACCAGACCACATCCTTCGAGGTGGAAGCCAAGAAAGACAAGACCATCGAGGTGAAAGCCCCAATCCCATACACCGGTTCCCTCTTCGTGGTAAGCAGTCCGAAGGTGGTAGGCATCTACAACGACATCAAGCTCCTCTCGGAGAACGGTTTCGCCAAACTGCCTATCGGAACCAACGAAATCACCTACAGACACGAAGGCTACCGTCCGCTCACCAAGACCTACAACGTTTTGCGTGATGCCGAAATCAACGATACCATCAAGCTCAAGCCAATCACCTATCTGAAGAAGACGGGCATCTATGCCGGCGTTGCCTTCACCTACGGCGGAAGCACGATGGGCGTAACGGGAACCATCGGCCTCAACATCTCCAACTTCGACCTTCAGGCTTCCTACACCATGGGGTTGGGAAGCAGCGACGAGGTTTACTGGTATTCCAAGGAAACCAACGTGCAGCAGGAGATAGACACCTACAAGCTCAACAGCTTCGCCGTGAAACTGGGTTACCAGTTCCCGCTGAGCATGCGTGTGGGCATCACTCCGCAGATAGGCTATCTCACCCAGATGCTTAAGAGCGACGGCAAATATGCCGACGGCACCTCGTGCGGTTCCTTCACCATCGGTGCCAAACTGCTCATCGCCCCTGTGTCTCATCTCTGCATCCTCCTCAATCCGGAGTATGCCATCCCAAACAAGAAGAGCGACACCTATAAATCGGTGGCTGATGTGGGCGGATTTGCCGAAGGCGGTTTCTATGCCCATGCCGGCATCCTCGTGAATTTCTAAACTTAATATATTAAAATAGGTATATATGAAGAAACTACTATATAGCAAGAGCATGGCATTCGCCATCCTGATGGCTCTGGCTGGCACCATGCAGTCGTGCACCGAGAAGGAGGAAGAGGATGTCTATGCTTCTACGAAGATTGACTTCAATGTAACGGTTTCACCTTCGAGGGTAGACTTGCCTGCCCGCAATGCATCACAAGAGATTCAGGTTACTGCCAACACCGCCTGGGGCGTAAGCTCGGATGTTACCTGGGCACACGTAAGCACAAACAGCGGCATTGCCAACGGATCCTTCACCGTGACCCTGGACGACAATACCTCGCTGGAGGAACGCCAAGCCATCATCACCCTAACATACGGAACCGAGAAGAAGACGGTGACCCTGAACCAGGCGGCTGCCAAGGCTACCCTCTCTGCCAACGAGGTGAGTCTTGCTGCCAAGAATGCCAGTCAGGAAATCAAGGTAACTGCCAACACCACCTGGAGCGTGGAGACAGAGGCTGAATGGATTCACCTGAGCGCTACCGGCGGCACAGAGAACGGCACCTTCACTCTTACCCTGGATGACAACAAGAGTCTGCAGCCTCGCCAGGCTACCATCGTGGTGAACTATGGCAAGGAGGGCAAGAAAATCATCACCGTGAACCAAGTGGCGGCAGATGCCACAACCTTCGGCAAGGTGCAGGTGAGCGGTATCACCCGATATGAGGCTACCGTGGCCAACAGTTTCTCGGCGATGTTCGAGGTGCAGGAATACGGCGTGGTTTACTCTTATGTGAACAAAGAGCCTGTCATCAGCGAGGACGACCGCAACACCCTGAGCGTCAAGGTGGGTACGGCACCGGCAAGCCAGGGAAACATCTCAACCAAATTGAGCAACCTGAAGTCGGCTACCACCTATTACCTCCGCTTCTATACCCGCGGTCCGCTCGGCATCGAATACAGCCCGGTGACCACCTTCAAGACCGAGGGTCAGACACCAAGCGAGGGCGACCATGAGACTCCAGAGATATAAATCATCTAACGAAAGAAACAGAAATATGAAAAATAGATATGTATTATTCATGATAGCCTGTCTGCTGGGCATCCAGCTCTGCGGCTTCCAGTTTTCGGGAAGTCAGCTTCATGCTGCCAACATGCCGGGCAAGCCAACAGGCAATGAGCGCATCTTCCTTCACCACAAGGGAACCGTGAGCCTCTTTGCCGCCGACAAACTGAAAGAGGCGGTGGAGGCAAGCGTAGATGGCGACACCCTCTTCCTCACCAACGGCAACTACGGTTTCCAGGCGATGAGCAACGGCAAGGAAATCTACTATGGTGCCAAACCGATTACCATCAGCAAGAGCGTCTGCATCGTGGGCGAAGGAGAGGATACCTACATCGGTGCTCTCGCCATCGACATCACGGATGCCAGAAAGGAATGCCATCTCTACGGCATCAAGTCGAACCTTGCCATCGGCCAAAGTCTCGCCAAACTGGATATCCAGAAGAGCTATGTGCTGCTCAGCATCAATGCCAGCATCGACGATACACAGCTGAAATCCAGCAAGCTGAACCTGAGCATCAGCGGATGGAGCACAGAACTGAAGGCTTTCCGTGCAGAAAACTGTCTCATCAACAGCTGCAACTTCGGCATCGTTGATTCCGACAACCTGCACATCAGTCTGAACCACTGCAACATCTACGAACTGGGAGGAAGCGGCGACGACGGTGATGAATACATGAACAGTTTCAAGGGCGACATCAGCAACTCCATCATCGACCACTTGAAGGCAGTGGAAGGAGAGACCCGCTATTTCGACCCAGCCGTAACCCTGACCAACGTGCTGATCCGCAAGACATCGGAAGCCTACAATCCGTTTAAGATCTGCAAGCAGACCGGCAGTTTCGCCCTGCTCTCGAACGATGAGATTCTCGATACCACCGGTGCCTGCCGCTGGACCACCGAGACGCTGACCTCGAAGGGATGCATCGGAAACGACAACACGGTGATGGGTGCCCTGGGAGGAACCACTCCTTACTCGCTCACCCTCGAAGCACCCCAGCTTCAGAATCCGGTGCTCGACATCAACAGTTCCAATCATAAACTCATGTTTAATCTCGACATAAAATGATGAACAGACTCTATAAATTCCTCTGCATCTGTGGCATGATGCTGACAGCTACAGTAAGCCATGCAGCCACAACAGCCGACGAGGGCAGAATCTTCCTGCAGCACCAGGGCGTCATCGCCCGCTCCTTTGCGCCGGGCGAGATGGCAAAGGCCATCGAACAGGCTGCCGAAGGCGACACCCTGCTGCTGGCTAACGGCAACTACGCCAGCAAGTTTACCATCAGCAAAAGCATCTCCATCATCGGTGCCGATGCTTCCTACATCAACTGCCAGAACAGCAGCGACTGCATCGAAATCAAGTCTCCGGGCAAGGACTCGCTCAGAGTAAACCTGGAGAACCTCAATGCCACCTCCAGCAACGGACTGCGCATCGAGTTCTACAACGAGATGGAAGACGGCACCTACTATACCCTCGCCCATCCCGTGAAACTCACCCTGCAGAAGAGCCGCATCCTGGAATTCAGAACCAGCCATGCCGACATCGCTGCGGTAGACATCGAATGCCGCCGATGCCTGGTATCCTACATGACTTCCCTGCGCACACCAGCCAAGGCATCCTTCTACAACAGTGAGCTTATCAACCTGGGCGACTGCGACAACATCCGCGCCAACCACTGCTACATCAAGAACCTCTGCGGAGCCGACAATTCGCTGATTACCAACTCCATCATCGGAAGCATCAGCAACACCGACTTCAACGGCAACCCGGGCAACGGAACGAGCGTGGTAACCAATTCGCTCTACAACGCCACCGACCAGGTGTATGCCCTGCAGGACTGCATCCTCATCAAAGAGTCACTTTTGGGAACTACGATTCCGTTTACCTGCAAGTTCACCAGAGAGCAACTGGCAGCCAGCAGTTATCTGGGCACCGACGGCACCGTGGTGGGCATCTTCGGCGGCAGCATTCCGAGCAACATCAACGATGCAGCCACCCTGCTTGCCCCAACCAACCGTCCGCAGATAACCAATGCATCGGTAAACTGGGACGACACCAAGACCAAAGTAAAAGTGAACGCAAAAGTAACCGCAAAATAAAAGATTATGTGGAAGACATTATTTACAACAGCACTCCTCGGATGCATGACGCAAGCTGCGATAGCCGACACCCAACAGGGCAACTATACCTACTGGATTGACAACGACATCCAGAACGCCAAGACTGCCCAGACGGCTACAGGCAATCTCTCTAACGAGATAGACATCGCCGGCTATGCACCAGGACTCCATACACTCAACATCCGCATGAAGGCGAAGGACTGCAGCTACAAATACTACAGCTACAAGTTCTACATCGCCCCATCGGAAAAGCCAGACACGACTCCGGAGGCAGAGGCAAGCCTCATCGGATATAAATACGGATTCAACGAGTCGGTGACAAACGTGAAGCTCGACAACCTGAAGGAAATCACCTTCACCAACACCCTCTTCGACATCCCTGCCCCTACCGAGTTTGCCAAGGTGGAAGACGGAAAGTTCTCCATCGACAAGGCGAGCAGCACCGTGAAGATGAGCCGGGAAAGCGAGCTCAACTTCAGCATGCAGTTTCAGAGAAGCAACCGTCAGTGGAGCAACATCCTGCACAAGGATACCGTGATTGCCGACAACATCAGCAAGCAAGCCGTGGAGCTGAAGCCATACAGCAGCATCAGTCTCGACAAGATAGGCAGGGGCGACTTCCATGCCGTGAAGTTCACCATCGACAAGGCGAACACCTACTATCTGGTATCTTCCAAGGCGAGCAGGATAGCCCTCTACAACGAGGACGGAACCGAGATGCAGCGCTTCAGCGAAACAGATACCCAGCAGGGCAAGGCCACCTATTTCAATACGGGCACCTACTACGCCGTGGTTTACAACCTGGGCAGCAACACCAGTCTGCGCCTCTCTGACAAGCAGAATGCGATGCCTACGCCGGTCATCAACTACAAGGACGAGATGCTGAGCATCTCCTGCACCGATGCCGATGCCAAGGTATACTATACCCTCGACGGAACAGAGCCTAATGCCCAGAGCCGACTCTACAAGGAGGCATTCAAGCTCGACCACAACGCCACCGTCAAGGCGATAGCCATCGGCAAGGACTGTGCCGACTCCTATATCGCCACTTATCAGATAGACAGCTATGCAGTGGCTGCACCAACCATCAGCTACAGCAATCTGCACATCAGCATCGCTACCCCTACCGCCGATGCCAAGATTTACTATACGCTGGACGGAACAGAGCCTACCAGCAAGAGCAATCTCTACACCGGTCCGGTGGAGCTGATGAAGAACTGCACCGTGAAGGCGATAGCCCTGCGCAACGATTACCACGACTCGCCGGTTACCACTTATCAACTGAATGTGGATAACCTGATCTGTGCCGTGCCAACCTTCAAGCGCACCGGCAACAAGCTGGAGCTTTCTACCGCCACAGCGGGTGCCAGCATCTACTACACCACAGACGGAACAGAGCCTACCACCCAGAGCCAGAAGTATGACAAGGCGATTGATATCCAGCACAATGGAACCATCAAGGCACTGACGGCGATGGACGGACATATCACTTCTGCCACGGCTACCTTCGTAATCAGCGACATGCAGGCAGCGGCTCCGGTGATGAGCATCGTAGATGATAAACTGGTGATTTCGTGCAGCACCCCAGGTGCGGTTATCCACTATGAGATTGGCGAGGACAAGGAACCATCCGAGTCTTCTCCTATCTATACCGAACCAATCGAGGTAACGGAGAACATGACCGTGAAGGCTATCGCTTTTGCCAAGGATTTCAACAATTCGGATGTAGCCATCTTCAGTCCATACGTCTGCAAGGTTCCTACCTTCACCGTGGCGAACAACCTGCTGACCATCGCTTCGGAGACAGAGGGGGCAGAGATTTACTACACCAATGATGGCACGACACCTACCGAGAAGAGCCAGAAATATACGGGTCCTATCGGCCTCAACCGCAACGCCACCTACAAGGCGATTGCCGTGAAGGACGGACTGCTGGTTTCCGTGGTAAACAGTTATACGGTGGATTACTTCAAGGCAACCGAGCCTACCTGCACCTTCGCCGATGGCAAGCTTACCATCAGCAGCAACATGGCAGGAGCCGTAATTCATTATGAGATTGGCGGTTCCACCCCAACCAGCAGTTCTACCATCTATACCGATGCATTGACGCTGACCGACAACCGCCCTGTGAAGGCGATGGTAACGGCAGAGGGCTTCAACAGTTCGGAGGTGATGACCTATGTACCAGACTATTTCGCCTGCGAGCCTGTGAAGGAGGCTTCCTATAACGGAAGAATCGTGAAACTTGATGTGCCTACCGAGGATGCAGCCATCTACTACACCACCGACGGCACCGAACCAAGCGATGCTTCCTTGCGCTACGACGCAGAGACTGGCATCCAGATAGATACCCTCTGCACCGTGAAGGCTATAGCCATGAAACAGTGGCTCAACCCATCGAAGGTGGCATCCTATACTCCTGCCTATTGCTACAACGGCAAGACGGCAAGTCTCACCGAGGCGGGCAATCTGGCGAAGGCGATGGAATGGTGCAACGGTGAACCTGCAGGCAACACGCTCCAGGTAGTGGGCAGCCTCAACGCCGAGGACATCGCCCTGATTGCTTCCTTCGAGAAGCTGCAGCATCTGGATCTGGCGAAGGCGAACATCAAGGGCAGCACCGAAGGCGGAAAGGCCGTAGGCGATAACACCCTGGCAGACCAGGCATTCGCCAACATGAATCTGAAGACCATCAGTCTGCCTGCATCGCTCACCGCTTGCGGCAAGCAGCTGTTCAGCAACAACAGGAAGTTGGCTGCAGTAACCTGGAATGCCAACATCAACATCGCCGCCGAGGTATTGGATGGCATCAACAATCCAAACCTCCTCTTGTATGTAAATGCCAAGAGTTTTGCACCTGCCACTCTGAAGAACGTGGTAGCAGCAGGCGTAGCCGAGTCGATTACGCTGAGCGACATCGCCGATGGAGAAGCATCCGACGGCGCCTTCTTCTGTCCTTCATCCTTCGTGGCAAAGAAGATTACGTATACCCGTAACTTCCAGCAGGCCACGGCGATAGGAACCAGCGAGGGCAACGAGACGATTTCCCTTCCATTCGATGTGCAGGAGATGACGCACGAGACCAATGGCAAAATAGCGCCATTTGCCAAGGGCTTGCCAACGGGCGAGGCGAAGCCATTCTGGCTCTACGATTTGAGTCAGGGTGCAGCCACCTTTACCCGTGCTGCCGATATCCAGGCATACAAGCCATACATTATCTGTATGCCTAACTCGGAGTATTATTCTGATGAATACATCCTGGCTGGCAAGGTTACCTTCTCTGCCGAGAACGCTAATATTGCGGTGACCCGCAATGAGGTGGAGAGCAATGGTCAGAAGGATTTCGTCAGCAACTTCGAGCAGTTGTCGCAGCAGGATGGTGTGTATGCATTGAATGTTGGGGAGGCGTACCAGGATTACAAGCCGGGCAGTGTCTTCGTAAGTGATGCCTTTGTGGTGCATCCGTTCCAGGCGTACATCCAGAATGTAACCACCACGGCATCCCGTTGTCTGGCCGTCTTCGACGAGGCAACCACCTCCATCGAGTCGATTCCGATGAAGCAGGTAGCGGGCTTGGATGCATGGTCAGAGGGCAAGACGCTCCATATCCACAGCGACATCACGAGATGGGTGAACATCTTCTCTACGAAGGGCATGCTCATCAAGACCGTGAAGATTGCAGCCGGAGAAACAGAAAGCATAGAGTCTCTGCCTTCCGGAGTGTATATTGTGAACCAGAAGAAGATAGCTATCAAATGATAGTCCATCCCGATTATCTGGGATTTAAGCGATGAAAAAAGAGGGTGTGGCACAAACCACATCCTCTTTTTTTTGATGGAAAATGAAATTGAACCAAATTGAACCAATCCACTTTCGTTTTTTTTTCGTAACTTTGCCAGCGAAAAGGTAATATTAGGCGAAAAGCCTATGAACTGGCGAATGATAATAAAAATAACTTAATAAAACGAACGGCTTATGACATAAGAATACTTCGACATCATCGAGCACATCCTTTCTTGCTCCTGTTCGCCCCCTCCGGGGACGCTTGGAGAGAGTGTGACTGCTATCCGCAGGTTCCATTCCCTTCGGTCATTCCACCAGCGGTTATTCACATTCGCCCCCTTCGGGGACGGGAAATGGCACTGGAGAAATTCAATTAAGAATAAAAAACAAAATTAATTAAACATAGAAATATGAAACGATTTTTTACTTTCATCCTATTATTATGCCTGTGTTATACAAAGGGCATGGCTCAAATATATCAGTCTTGGATGGACATGTACGGAAATACATGGAAATATGATTATTATGGAGAAGATCCACAAACTCATTTGCAGACAATAAAAATTGTTTCTGTGGATTTTAGCGATCCAGACTGTCTATCATATTCAGGGATTCCTGACTCTTTAGATGGTTATGCAGTTGTAGCATTAGGACCGATATTCAAAGATATACCTTCACTCCTAGATGTAACTCTGCCTAAAACTGTTATAGAACTTGATCAAACATTTCAAAATAGTGGGCTAATGAATCTAGAAAATACAGAGCAAGTCAAAACTTTACAAAATGGCGTGTTCCAAAATTGCAATATGGATTCTATTAGTCTACCCAATTGCACAAGTCTTGGATGGGACTCAAACTTTAGAGGTTGCACGAACCTAAAAAGCGCAAAGCTCCCTAAAATTCAGGAATTGACAGGCAATGATTTCGAGGGATGCACTAGCTTACAAAGCGTTGAACTGGGAAATGTAACTAATATTGCAGGGGGTGCATTCGAGGGATGCACTAGCTTACAAAGCGTTGAACTGGGAAATGTAACTAGTATTGGAGGGAATGCATTCAATGGATGCAGCAGCTTACAAAGCGTTGAACTGGGAAATGTAACTAGTATTGGAGGGAATGCATTCAATGGATGCAGCAGCTTGCAATACGTTGATTTGAAAAATGTAACTAGTATTGAGGAATATGCATTCAATGAATGCACCAGTTTACAAAACGTTGATTTGAATCCAAATATAACAAACATTGGTAATCAAGCATTCTCAAATTGCCCATTTTTAACCAAAATAGAAAATATAGACTTTCCAAACTGTACAAGTATTGGAGATAACGTTTTTATAGGATTAAAAAACATAAAAGCAGTTAAACTTCCCCAATGTAAATCTATTGGACAATATGCATTCAGTGGTTGCGAACAGTTAAAAGACATTAGCATACCAAACATTGTATCACTTGGAACATATGCTTTTACTGGTTGTCAAATCAATCAACTCACCCTTCCTGAATGCATAGAGACTTTAGGTTATCAAAATATTCCTTATATTGTCATTAACGCCACAAATGTGCCAGAATTATCAAGTCGTTTCGAAGACAATACTGTTATTTCCGTTCCAAATGAAGCACTCAATGCTTATAAAACAGCAGATGTATGGAAAGAAAATTCTAACCAAATCTTTGCTATTGGAACTCAATTTGATTATGATGTTAAAACAACAGCCCAAAACAATGCACCAGGTTTGTTGCAGCAATTGGATAGAAACAGCTTGAATAGTGTCGTTACTTTAAAGATTAGCGGTACTATCAATGGCTATGATATTATGTTGTTCCGTAACAAGATGGACAATCTGCACCATCTTGATTTATCGGATGCTGATATTGTTGCCAATCCATATGAGTATTACGAAGGTTATTGTACAAAAGACAGCGTTCTTGACAATTATTCTTTTTCGGGGCTCAATAAGCTTATTTCAATAAAATTACCCAAGAGTTTAAAAGAAACGAACCAAGCTTTTAATGAATGCAAATATTTAAAATCAGTGGTATTACCAGACAACATTCAAAACCTTGGTTTTGAAACATTTGCAAGATGCTCAAACCTTGAGAATGTTGAATTCAAGAAATGTAAAGCTATTGGAGATCATGCATTTGAACGCAGTTCTATAAAACAGCTCACACTTCCAGCCGGACTTGAAAGTATCGGAGAAAACGCTTTTAAAGATTGCGCATCATTAGCTAGCATCACGTTATCTGATGGACTTAAAGAAATTAAAATGCAAGCCTTCGAGAACTGCAGGTCTTTAAAAAGCATAGCCATACCTAATGGAGTAGAAACGATAGAACCACGTACCTTTGCAGAATGCAAGAGTCTGAAAAGTATCAGTCTTCCTCCATCATTGAAAAGAATAGAAGAAACAGGCATCTTGCATTGCGACTCTCTAGAAAGTATAAGTCTTCCTGGTATTACATATATTGGAGGAAGTGCGTTTGATGGCTGCTTTGGTCTAAAAGAAATAAAGCTACCAAGTACGCTCGAAAAAATTGAAGCCTGGGCTTTCAATGCTACGGGAATAGAGAAAGTATATGCATATACCGTTCTCCCTATCAATATCAACCAAAATGCATTTTGGAACTACGGAAGCACTGCCCTCTACGTCCCAACCCAGAGCGTGGATAACTATTATCTCAATACGCAGTGGAGCCAGTTTAAGGAGATACATGAGTTTAATGAACCTTATAAATACTTCTATCTCGACAAGGAGTTTACACTCGAAGACAAACGATTCGACGGAACACCGGATATCGATATCAAGGAAGACGGAGGATTGAAGATGGATGGAAAAGACAACCAGGAGGCTGGCGACGTTACCATCAAGGGCGACGGAGATAAAGGGAACTCAGGAACCCTCATCACCGACGGAAACCTCAACGCCAAGAAAATGAGATTCGATATCTCTGTTTCTGAAAACAAATGGTACTTCTTCAGCTTCCCATTCGATATCAAACTCTCTGATACTAAGGCTCCGGGAGAATATAAATGGAAGATGTACGACGGCTCTATCCGTGCCGACCAAGGCAGCGGCGGATGGGTTAATCTGCCAGATAACGAGGAATGGCTCAAACAGGGCAAGGGTTATATCTTCCAGACCAACAAGGCTGGAACACTCACCCTCAAGGTAACCAAGGAGAAGTTCGGACAACTCGATGCCAACAACATCATGAAGGAACTCGATGTGTTCCCTTCTGGCAACAACTTCGATGCAAGCTGGAACTTCATCGGTAACCCTCAGACCAGCTACTACAACGTGAACGACCTCGGCTACGAGGCGCCTATCACCGTTTGGAACGGAAACTCTTACGAGGCTGTACGCCCTGGCGACGATGACTACACCCTGCATCCATTCCAGGCATTCTTCGTACAGAAGCCTACCGCTTCAAGCACCATCGAGTTCAAGGCTGAAGACCGACTCACCAAGACCGGTAGCGAAATCAGAGCGCAGGAAACCAAGGCTAGAAGACTGGCTCGTGGATTCGTTCCTAGCCGTATGATCATCAACCTGAACGTAAGCGACGGTTCACTCAGCGACAAGACCCGTGTGGTATTCAACGACAAGAAGAGCCGCAACTACGAAATGGATTGCGATGCAGCCAAGTTCATGACTCTGACCCAGGCTCCTCAGCTCTACAGCGTGGAAGGCAAGGGTACCAAGTTTGCCATCAACGAGCGTCCTATGGGTAGCGTTCAGCTCGGCTTCACCGCCAAGAAGTCTGGCACCTTTACCATCTCGGCAGTACGCATGGACCAGCCAATGTTGCTGAAGGATAACGTGGCAGGTATCACCATCGACCTCACCAACGGCGACTATGAGTTTACCAGCGAGGCAGGAACCTTCAACAAGCGATTCCTGCTGACACCAAACAGCAGCGTAACCAGCATCGCCGACGTAGTGAAGAAGACTGGCGTGAACATTCTGCCTACCGAAGAGGGCATCCAGATTAATGGCTGCAACGGCAAGAACGTAGATGTTTATAACCTCAATGGTGCCCAGGTGGCTTCAAGCAACAGCGACGGAATGCTCCGCCTGTCAGCCGGTGTCTACATCGTCAAGGTGAACGGCATGAGCACCAAGGTGATGGTGAAGTAAAGCCTCAGCAGGTTATATATATAATAAGGTATAGTCAGAAAATCGAATGATCATGAATAGACTATTAAGATATCATATCCTGGCATGGCTGCTGCTCCTTGTGGGCAGCGGTCAGCTTGGGGCAACCACCCCCGATTTCGACCCTCCTGCTCCACCCGAACCCTATCTGAGATATAAGGTGAACGTGGAAGCGGAGTATGGTTATACTTCGGGAAGCGGCGAATACTTCGAGGACGAGGAGGTACAGATAAGAACCTCCTCATCCAACAGCAACTACTACTTCAAGTACTGGCTGAAGGATGGCAAGGAATATACCACCGACCAGGAGTTCACCTACAAGATGGAGGCGAAGAACGTGAAGTTTGTGGCTGTGTTCGGCTATGACCCTCTTCCGCCCGATGAGCCAGTCACCTCGAACCCCTACCGCCTCTACCTGAACACCAACAAGGAAGGCAGTTGCTCGTTCAACAGAACCAGCGGCGAGAAGACAGAGGCAGGACAGGAGGTATGGCTGCAAGCCTATGCCAGTCAGGGGTTCCGCTTTGAAGGTTGGTACGAAGGCGACAGTCTGGTAAGCGAAGAGGCAGGTTTCAACTTCCTGATGCCGGAAGCCCACACCACGCTTACCGCCCACTTCGTCTACGACCCGGATGCTCCGGGCGAGCCACAGAATCCGGGACAGGATGATGTGGAGAACGGCATCATCGCCCCGACGGCAGATGACAGAAAGCAACCAGCCGACCGCCGAATCTACGATTTGAGCGGCAGGGAAGTGAAACAGATGGTGAAGGGAAAGATATACATCCAGAACCACAGGAAAATTTTCCCTTAAGGCTAAATATATTTACCCTTAAGGCTAATTATTTTTAGCCTTAAGGGAAAATAAAAAACAAGTGATAATAGAATAAAAATTGGTATAATTATGAGAAAGATTATGATCATGATGGTGGCAGCCCTGGCACTGACCTTGAACTGCACCACAGCACAAGCACAGAATTCAATCTTGGAGAAACAGCTCAAGAAAGAGTACAAGGTGAAGATGAAGCAATTCAAGAAAGAGAAATGGCAAATCTATGCCTCTTCACGTTCCCTGGAAGTTGCGCTGCTCTCCCATTACGACAAACTCGCCAAGGGCGGAGACAATGCCTTCGAAATCGTAGGCATCGCCTCTAAGTTCAAATCAAAGAATATCGGTCATCAGACAGCCATCAACAATGCCTGCAACACCTATGCACGTCAGGCTGGCAGCAACATACAGGCAAGAATCGTGAGCGACATCGCCGCCAGCGACAGTCTGGAGAAAGACAACTTCTATGCAGCCTACCAGACCCTGGTGGAAAAGGAAATCAAGGGTGAGATGCAGGAGAGCTTCAGCATGATTCACGACCTGGGCGACGGCACCTACGAGATGCAGAGCTTCTTCATCGTAAACCAGGATGCGGCTACCAAGGCACGCCTGGCTGCCCTGGAGAATGCGGCTAAGGAATCGGCTGCCGCACAGAAATACGCAAGTCTCGTCAGCAAATTCGTAAAGGAAGGATTCAAGCCAGAGTAACCTATGCACAGACTACAGAAAATGCTCCTTGCCTTCGCACTGATTACCTGCCTCCCTATCCCCTGCTGCGCACAGAGTGCCAGCGGGAAAAAGGCGGCACAGAAAGCAGAACTGAAGGCAGAGCAGAAGGCGGAAGAACTGAAAAACGATGCGAGCTACATCTGCGGAGAAGGATGGGGTGACACCTATTCCTCTGCCGACCAGGCTGCACTCAACGACCTGATCAGCAAGATTTCGCTCCATGTTTCCAACTCCTTCCAGATTAACGAAGAAGAACTGAACACCAACAGCGGATTCGATTCGAAGACGGCGGTGACATCGGTGATGAACAGCTATGCTCAGGCTACCCTCACCAACACCAATAACCTCGTTATCAGCAATGCGCCACAGACCCATGTGCTGAGATACATCAAGAGCAGCGAGGTGATCAAGATATTCGACGAACGCAAGGAAAAGGTGTTCGACTATGTGAGGTCGGCGATGAGAGCCGAGGAAAAGGCGAAGATTGACGACGCCCTGCGCAACTACTACTGGGCTTTCGCCATGGTGAGAAGCCTGCAGTATCCCAATAGCGTGAAGATGGACATCGACGGCGAACAACGACTGCTCGTAACCTGGATTCCACAACAGATAGAAGAGATCATGAGTAATCTATCTACCCAAATAGCCAGCAAAGACGGCAACGACATCAATCTCTTCATCAAATACAAGGGCGAACCGGTGACCAGCATCGACTACACCTACTTCGACGGTCAGACCTGGAGCAACCTCTACAGTGCCAAAGACGGCATGGGAATCGTGGAACTGCGCCCGGGCGTTGACGTGAACAGTCTACAGCTGAAATACGAATATGAATACGCCGACCAGTGCCAGATAGACAAGGAGCTGGAAAGCGTGATGCAGCTCTTCAAGGGTACACCGTTCAAGAACGCATCCGTATACATCAGCAACCTCGATAAGAAATCGGCGGTATCCAGCGAAGCCAGGAAAGAATTCGAGAAATCGGTGAAGACGGAATCGGCTGCCAACCTGGAAACGCTGAGCAAGGTGAACGACGAGAAACAGCTCGCCGGAATCATGAACCGCGTGGTGAACGCCATCAAGACCCGGCAATATGACAGCGTAAACGACTGCTTCTCTGCCGACGGTCTGGAGATGTACAAGAAGCTGCTCAACTACGGACAGGCACGACTGCTGGGCAACCCGCAGTTCTCGTTCTACACGATGGGCAAGCGCGTGGTGTGCCGCAGCATACCGATGGCATTCTCCTTCAGGAACAACAAGCGCAAGTTCGTGGAAGACGTAACCTTCACCTTCGGCGAGGACAGGAAGATAGAATGCGTGGCATTCGGACTGGGCAGCCAGGCGAAGACCGACATCTTCGACAAGGGTGTGGGTGCCTGGAGCGACTATGCCAAGATGGTGATAGCCACCTTCCTGGAGAACTACAAGACTGCCTTCGCCCTGAAGCGACTCGACTATCTGGAGAGCGTATTCGACGACAATGCCACCATCATCACGGGGCATGTGATCAAGAGGAATCCAAGACTCAGCATGGAGGATCAGGCATCAACCTTCGGCGACAACAAGCCGCTGATAAAATATACCCGTCAGACCAAGAGCGAGTATCTGAGAAAGCTGAAGATGTGCTTCCAGAGCAACCAGTTTATCAATATCCGCTTTGCCGACAACGACGTGGTGAAGATGGGCGCTGGAGGCGAGACCTACGGCATCCAGATTAAACAGGATTACTATTCATCCAACTATGGCGATCATGGCTACCTGTTCCTGATGGTGGATTTCAACGACCCTGAGAATCCATCCATCAAGGTAAGAACCTGGCAGCCAGACCGCAACCCAAACATCAATTCGAACCTTCCACGTTCGAACAGAGATTGGGGTATTATCGGGCCAGGTAACTTCTAAGAACTATACTGTCAGGCTCTCTATCCCAAAAAAATAATGGGGTGGAGAGCTTTTTTTATGAATTTTGTTTGACTATAAAGAAAAAAATAGTATCTTTGCAGAAAAGTTATCTATCTTTATAATATACAACATAAAAAAGAGCTTATGAAAAGAATATATCCTACACTCAGCATGATACTGTTGCTTGGCTTGCAAGCAACACCAACCTTTGCGCAGAATGATGACTTCGTGAAGCAGTTCCAACAGGCAAGACAAGGCATGATGGACGACTACAACAAGTTCCGTAACACCATACTTACCGACTACGATAAGTACATGCAAGGCGTGTGGAAAGAGTATAAGAAATTTAAGGGAGATATACGATCACAGGTTCCTAAGCCAAAGACTCCACCTACCTATACGGAGCCTAAGCAGCCAGAAAAGCCGGTGACCGTGAAGCCTAAGATGCCGGTGAGTCCGATTGCACCTAAGGTGCGCCCTACCATCGACCCTGTGAACAAACCGAAGCTGCCTGAGGTGAAGCCGGATATTCCAGATATCGACTACACCGGTTCGGGCATCGATATCCCTGAAGGTGGATTGGGCAACCTCAACAAGAAGCCAGACCTTACCAAGGTGCCGGCACTGCCTACCGACCCGCTGGCAAAGGTGCCTACCAGCAAGAAGAATCCGAAGGCGCCGACCATCCGACCAGGCGTTGACCCTGTGAACAAGCCGAAGCTGCCTGAGGTGAAGCCGGATATTCCAGACATCGAATTCACCGGTTCGGGCATCGAAATCCCGCTGATGCCAGCCGTATCTGCCATCCCTGTGATGCCGGCACTGCCGAATATCGGACATGTGAAGGTGCCAGTGAGCAAACAGACCATCGACGTGGATTACTGCGGAGAGAATATCCAGTTCCAGAAGGCCATATTGCTGGCAAAGAAGGACATCGCCTCTACCAACGACGTGGTGGCTTACTGGAAAAGCCTAAAGAAATCAGACCTCAAGGAGGTGACCCAGGCTTTCGCCACGGAATCGCGCAAGATGGGACTCAGCGACTGGGCTTCTGCCATGCTCGTAGAGAAATACATCAACGCCGTGATGCCGAACGCCAGCCAAAACGAAAAGATTGTGGCGGCACAGTATGTTCTGGTGAACTGCGGCTACAACATCCGTCTGGGTATGAACGACCACCAGGTGGCGATGCTCGTGCCTTACGCCGAGCACGTGTTTGAGAAATCATACATCAACATCGACGGCAAGAAGTACTATATCTATCCGAACATCGACGACAGCGGTGCTTTCCGCACCTGCGACCTGCCTAAGGATGCAGAACTGGGTAAGGACATGGAGCTGAGATTCACCGGCAAGACCGTGATAGGAAACGGCACCAAGCCATTCAGCTACGAGGCGGCGGGCATCACCCTGAAGGGCGAAGTGCCTACAGGCATCATGCCGATGCTCGATGAATATCCGGTGATAGATATTCCTACCGTGGCTTCCAGCGTGGTAGACAAGAAGTTCCGCAACGAAGTGGTGGAGCAGATTCGCACCCAAGTGGCAGGTTTGGACGAACAGGATGCTGCCAACCGAATCCTGAGATTCATACAGAAGGGTTTCCCATACGCCACTGACGATGAGCAGTTTAAGCGTGAGAAGTACTTCTACTTCGAGGAGACGCTCTATTATCCGCTGTGCGACTGCGAAGACCGTGCTATCTTCTACGCCTATCTGGTGCACGAGATTCTGGGTCTTGATGTGCATCTCATCCAATTCCCTGGTCATGAGTGTACTGCCGTGGCTTTCAACCAGCCAGTGGCAAACGGCACATCTTACGAATACAAGGGCAAGACCTACTATATCTGCGACCCAACCTATATTGGCGCAAGAATAGGTAGATGCATGCCAAGTTACGCCAAGGAGTCACCACAGATTGAAGTGTGGTACTAAAAAGAAATGATATAAAAGCCAAAAGGCGCTCACCTGGGTGGGCGCCTTTTGGCTTTTATATTTTCCGTCTTATCTTATTCATATTCCTCAATATGCTGGAATCTGCCCCAAGGAGAATCGCGATAAACGGCGAGGCTGCCTTTAGGAACCAGCAGCTTGACCTTCTCAAAACAATGCGAATCGAAGACATCCGTTATCCGGGTCTTCCAGATGGCATTGCCGATGACCGGCGGCTGGGCACTGCGGAAACAGATGCTCTGAATATGAGGACTGCCGGTAATCATGCCACGCATCACATGAAGCCGGGTATCGGGGAATACCAGCCACTTCAGAACGGCATGCCGGGCAAAGGCATTTTTCTCTATCTCATCCACCTTATAGGTCATGCCCTGATAAGTCACCGTCTTGGGAACCTCGATGCAGGAATCCTTCTGGTTGATGGCCTTCACCGAAACAACACCGCCTCCCCAGGAAGTACACAGGAAATTGCCTGCCTTGAACTGGGTTACCACATCATAGATGGTATCGGGCTGATTCACCTTATTATATATAGCACCTCCGGCGATGCCCACCAGCAGCACCCCCAGAACTATCCAAAGTGCCAGCAGGGAGCGGTGGAGAAACAGGATGTGATGACGCAGGGCAGCTACATTAGAATAGCGAGCTTCGAGGGGACAAAGACAACGCCCGATGGAAAGTCTGCAGGACAAGCCGAGCTGCAACTTATCCAGGATGATGCCCAGACTGTAGATGTCGTTGCGCACATCGGTGGGTCCACCCCGTTGCTGTTCGGGCGAGATATATCCCTCGGTGCCCGCAGGCGACTTCAATATGGCATAGTAATCGGCATCCGACAATCCGAAGTCAATCACCTTCACCACGCTTCCGCTGCGCGTAACCATGATGTTCGAGAGCTTCAGGTCGCGATGCACCACCTGCTGGCTATGCACATACTCCATCACTTCGAGCAGCTGGTGAGCCACCTGCCTGCGCTGCGACCGGGTATGCGGCGTGCTGAGCCATTCATCCAGGGTAACGCCATCAATCCATTCCTGCACCAGGCATTCACCGTAGCCATCCACCTCTTCGATGCCCTCCACGTAAACCACGCCCGGATGCTGAATCTTGGAAAGGATATCATACTCCTTATGCAACAGACTCCGGAACACTTCGTTATGGCGTACATCGGGTGCCAGCGCCTTCAACACCCACCATTTGCCATCACGCTTGGCACGAATGAGGACATTAAAGCCACCAACCGAGATTTCCTCCATTTCCGAGAAACCGGAGGAAGTCTGACCAGAAAGAGGGAAATAGAATCCCGAAACTTGTTCCATACTGCAAAGATACTATATTTTTATACAAATACGACAAAGAAATTAAATATTTTCGTCATATTTCGGCAAAACATGCATGATAACTCATTTTTTTGTTGTAATTTTGCAGCGAAATTGCAATTTTACATAATTAATTAATGAAGATTCTAGTAACGGGTGCGTCGGGATTCATCGGCAGCTACATCGTGGAAGAAGCCTTAAGACAAGGCATGGAGACCTGGGCGGCAGTACGCCCCAGCAGTTCCAGGAAATACCTGCAAGACGATCGCATCCATTTCATCAATCTCAATCTTTCTTCAGAGGAAGAGTTGGAGAAGGAACTCGCCCCGCACGAGTTCGACTATATAGTGCATGCAGCCGGCGCCACCAAGTGCCTGCATGCAGAGGATTTCTATAAGGTGAACACCGAGGGCACCAAGCACCTGGTGAATGCCATCCTGCATCTGGGAATGCCCATCAAGCGATTTGTATTCGTCAGTTCGCTCAGCATCTTCGGAGCCATCCGTGAGGATCAGCCTTATCAGGAAATCAGTGAGAACGATGTGCCTAAGCCTAATACGGCATACGGCAAGAGCAAGCTTGCCGCAGAACGCTATCTGGACAGCATCGGCAACAACTTCCCTTATATCATCCTGCGCCCTACCGGCGTATACGGTCCCCGAGAGAAAGACTATTTCCTCATGGCTCAGAGCATCAGGCAGCACGTGGATTTCGCCGTAGGATTCAAGCGTCAGGACATCACCTTCGTCTATGTTCAAGACGTGGTACAGGCTGTATTCCTGGCTCTGGACCACGGTATGAACGGCAGGAAATACTTCCTCAGCGATGGCGAGGTATACCAGTCGGAAGCCTTCAGCGACTTGATTCAGAAGGAATTGGGCAACCCATGGATGCTGCGCATCAAGGCGCCTATCTGGGTATTGCGCATCGTAACCTTCGTGGGCGAATACCTGGGAAGAATGACCGGAAAGATGTCGGCACTGAACAACGACAAGTATAACATCCTGAAGCAGCGCAACTGGCGATGTGACATCGAGCCAGCCATGGACGAGCTGGGCTATCATCCCCACTATCCATTGAGAAGAGGCGTGAAGATCGCCATCAAATGGTATAAGGATAACGGATGGCTGTAAAAACTATAAACATTGATTAATGATAAAAGATTATTTTAAGATAGACAAGAACCCAAAGAAGGGACTCCTGCCACTGGAATGGGCGATGCTGGGCTATATGGCCATCACCGTGATTACCATGCTCTTCGCCTTTACCAAGGTGGTGAACCCGGAATCGATGCTTTGGGGACGATTGAGAATTCTAGTCATCACCCTCGCCCTCTGGGGCGTATACCGCATGATTCCATGCAGGATAACGAAGATGGTGCGCATCATGGCACAAATCGCCCTGCTTGCCTGGTGGTATCCAGACACTTACGAGATCAACCGCATGTTCCCCAACCTCGATCATATCTTCGCAGGCTGGGAACAGGACCTCTTTGGGTGCCAGCCCGCCCTGCTCTTTGCCAAGGCGTTGCCGTGGGCGGTGGTGAGCGAGCTGATGTCGATGGGCTACTTCATGTATTATCCGATGATAGCAGCAGTGGTGCTCTACTATTTCTTCTGCAGATACTACGAGGCAGAAAGAGCTAGCTTTGTGCTGCTCGCCAGCTTCTTCCTCTACTATCTCATCTACATCTACGTGCCGGTGGTGGGACCTACGTTCTACTTTGATGCCGTGGGTGTGCAGGATATAGCCAAGGGAATCTTCCCGGCATTGGGCGATTACTTCAACACCCATACCAACTGTCTGCCTACCCCAGGATATACCGACGGAATCTTCTACCAGCTGGTGGAGGATGCCAAGGAAGCCGGAGAGCGACCTACCGCCGCTTTTCCGAGTTCGCACGTGGGCGTAAGCACCATCTGCATGCTCCTTGCCTGGCACAGCAGAAACCGCAAGCTGCTCTTCACCATGCTGCCATTCTACATCTTCCTGTG
>ONZR01000180.1_pt1 | contig 33340 bp, 11 predicted proteins | sample 1671691 | NCBI WGS metagenome assembly ONZR01 (sample SAMN06348182, study PRJEB24527) | human gut metagenome | biome: human gut; feature: ankylosing spondylitis patient; material: feces | host: Homo sapiens | place: China | collected 2015-10 | reverse complement strand
CAGCTGTTACTGTTTTTTTTTGAATTATGCAAGGTATAAACGCGGAGCCGCTTACCATGAAGTATCATAAAAGCAGCATGAAGTATCATAAAAACAGCTTACTCACGATATTTCACGATATTACCCAGATATCGTCCCGAACTTTGGGCACTCAATGCCCGCAGTTACGGGCAACAGACGCCCAACACATGGGCTATCGATGCCCATCACGTGGTCCCTGAATGCCCACCAAATGGGCATCGACAGACCAACTAATGGGCTGATTTCCAAGAGATATCAGCAGTAACTTCTAACGATATCAACATGACTTTTCCTGATTTCAGTTGACACTTTTTTACTTTATAAACTAGAAAGGTAGACACTATCAATTTCATAAAACTGAAATAGTAGACACCTGCCATTATCTTGATTTAAGTCAACAATCCAACACTATTAACAATAAAACAAAGAAAAAATTTCCTGTATTCGCATATTTCCTATACCTTTGCCACCGAATTCCAAGCATAAAGAAGACGGATTCCAATAAAAGAAGATAGAAAACAACGTATAATTTTTAAGAAAAAAGATTGATTATGAAGAAAATTATGTTGAGCCTCGCTATGGCTCTCGTTTCTGTTTGCGCTAGCGCACAGGTTTACATCGGTGGTACTGCTGGTATCTCTAGCAACAAAATCGGTGATGATGACAGCAAGACTGCCTATAAGCTCATCCCAGAAATCGGTTACCAGTTCAACAACAAGTGGGATGCCGGTATCGAGGTAGGTATCCAGAAGGGCGAAGTTTGCAAGATTTCTCCTGTTGGCGAAGCTACTACCTTCACTATTGCTCCTTACGTACGCTATACAGCAGTAGAGACCAAGGTAGTAGATCTCTTCTTCGAGGGTACTATCGGTTATAGTAGCGTAAGCAAGGGCGGTGGCGACTCCTACGAGGTAGGCATCAAGCCAGGTTTGGCAGTTAAGCTTTCAAAGCATGTTGACTTCATCTCTAAGATTGGCTTCCTCGGATACAGAGGCTATTCTCCTGAGCACGGAGATAACTCTTCTACATTCGGAGTTGATGTAGATGCTAGCAACATTTCTTTCGGAGCTATCTATAAGTTCTAATATCTATTATCTATGCCGGATGTCTATCCGCCGTTGGCGAATGGGCATCCGGCATTGCCGTACAAGCATCCGCCAATGCCATACGTGCATCCGCCAATGGCGGATAGAAATTTCCATGAAACCAACAATCATTTAATGCCAACCGGAAGAACACAAGAAACAAACATAAAACTCAGCAAACAAACATAAAAACTCAGCAAACAAACATAAAACTCAGCAAATAAACACAAAACGCATATTTCAGACTTTCGTATACAAAACTACAAAATAACAAAATAGTTAAAATATCTTTTCTTTGAAATTATTTCAGAAAAACAGAAAGTAGTTAAACTAAAAAACACTATCTTTGCAGCATGATTTCTGCAGTCTACTGAAAGTAGAAAAGAAAAGAGCAGAATCAAATTCAATTAACTGGGTTCTGACTAGAATAAGTTAAAATAGAATATGAAAGTAGAAATATGTACATCTTATGATGCACATTCTTCAGGAGATCAGAAAAAATCTCCCAGCGCAGGACTTACCTCCAGTGCCACCCCCGAAACAGAGACTCCTCAGAAAGAGGAGAATCAGCAAGTAGGGGTGTCCACCCATTATACCCTTTCGGAAACTAATCGAAAACCGGAAAACAAGCATCCAGAGGCTCATTGGTATGCACTCAGAACCACCTACGGAAGAGAGAAGAAGGCATACGACTATCTGGTGAGCAAGGGCGTAAAGGCTTTCTGCCCTACCCTTCACGTAACCAAGGAAGTGAAAGGCGAACGCAGAGTGGTCGTGGAATCACGACTGCCCAACATCTTCTTCGCCCACGGCACGGAGGAGGAACTGAAACAGTTTGTCTACGACAACGTGAATCTTCCCTTTCTCCGCTTCTACTACCGCCACTTCCATCAGGGTTCCAAAATCCAAAAGACACCGCTCATCGTGCCCGACTATCAGATAGAGAGTCTCCGAATCATCTGCGAATCAGAAGCCAACGATGTGCTGCTGGTACCGGAAAACGAGCAGAAGTTCAAGAGCGGGCAGCGGGTAAGGGTGATAGACGGCAAGTTCAAGGGAGTGGAAGGAAGAGTGGCACGATATCATGGCCAGCAGCGAGTGGCCGTCATCATCGACGACATCGCCACCATCGCCACAGCCTATCTACCTAGCGCCTTTCTGGAATTCATCGACTAAAGTTTGGTATTGATTCAAATGCTATAGATAAAATTCATTTAAATTGTCTAAACGTGCGATATGCGATATACGAGAACATTACTTTCCATGATATTCGGCTTCAGCATGAATGCGGCAGCGCAGGTGTCTACCACCGATTCTGCATTCATTCACGACTCGCGCCCTATCATCCCGTTTGTTGTCGGAAAAAAAGACATTGAGCAGCAGGACAGGAAATGGATTACCAACAATCTCATTCCCAAATTGAAGGCATTGGGCGACAGCGGCATCATCATCGGTCGCGCCTCAGCATCTCCAGAAGGTTCCCTCCATATCAATACTCAACTCGCCAACGCACGCAAGGCTTCCATGAATGCTTTGCTCAGCAGCTACGGCATCAACACAAATCTCATCCACTACGATGTGGCGCCGATGGATTTCCCCCTGATGCGGTCTCTGATGAAACTCAGGAAGGATAATTACCTCCCGGTGGTGGATTCGCTGATGAACCAATATGCTGCCGACGTGATGCTGCTCAAGGAGGCGATGATAAGGCAAGACAGGGGAAAGCTGTGGCAGCACCTCTATCACAACTATTTTCCAAGCCTGCGATCCGTGAGAATTATGGCTATCAACCGGAATCTCACCGCTACCGCAAAATCTCAGGAAAGCATCAAGCCTCAGCCTTCGGAAGCGGAAACCGTGCAGAAGGACTCGCTCCTTCATACAGAAAAGGAAGAGATTGAAATAGAAAAGATAGAAAAGAAAGAGACGGAAGGCGATGATCGCCGCGAGCTGATGAGCGTAAAGACCAATCTGCTCTTCGACCTGGCTTACATGCCGGGATACAACCGCTTCTGTCCCATCCCCAACGTGGCGATAGAGTTCTATCCGCTTCGTGGTCATTTCACCTACGGAGCCAGTTTCGACGGTCCCTGGTGGAAACACTACAGCAAGCACAAGTACTTCCAGCTGCGCAACTACCAGGTTCACACCCGCTACTATCTGCGCCGGGGCGACATAGAGGAGCGGATACCGGAAAAAGGGGCGGCTTTCAAGGGATTCTTCTTCAGTGCCTACGCGCACGCGTACCTATATAATATATGCTTCTCTGAAAAGAGGGGATGGGAAGGAGAAGGATGGGGAGCCGGAATGGGAATAGGATATGTGATGCCGATAGACCGGAAAGAGCACTGGCGACTGGAGTTCGGCCTGCAGCTTGGCTATCTGAATACACTCTACGACCCCTACCAGTGGCGATGCCCCGTGGATCCAGACACCGACGCCAACCGCTACTATTACAAGTGGTATGGCAATGCCAAGGATTTCAAGAAACGCCAGCATAGCTATTCGTGGATAGGTCCTACCAGGGTGGAAATCACACTGAGCTACGACCTGATTTACCGACACAAGGAAAGGAAATAAGACGATGCGATACTTACAATTGTTCTTTGTACTCTGCTGTGTGGCAATGATCAGCTGCCAGCGCGACCCGATGCTCTATCTGCACGAAGAGGGCAAGGATGCCACCATGGACCTGCCCAACATCGACGTGGAGCTGCAGGCCATCTGGAACTACCAGCTCGAGTACGACGTAACGTACGACTGGAAGGCAGAATGGAAATACAACTGGGATGCCACCGACGTGGAACTCTTCGGCAAGTTGGGCTATACCGAGCCTGATGCCTTTGAGATTCGCCGCTACTACACGGGCTTCACGCCCAACGGTCCACACGACGCTCCCTACAAGCATACCATCACAGGCAAAGACCTCACGGCCAACTACGACTATGGCTACTGGGACATCCTGGCATGGAACTACATCGATCCACCCGACGGCATACAGAGCATTCGCATCGACGAATCCACCTCCTACGACGAGGTGACTGCCAACACAGGTGAGACAATGATGTCAGCTCCCCATTACAGCACCCGCTTCTCTCACTCCTTCTATCAGCCAGAGGAACTGTTTGCCGGATACGAGAGTGCCATCGAGATCAACAAGAACCTCGACGGATTTGACTTCGATGCCGATCGTAACGTGTGGGTGAAGAAGCTCGACATGAAGCTGCAACCCATGACATACATCTACCTGGTGCAGGTGATATTGCGCCACAACAACCGTAATGGTCGCATCATCACCTCCATCGACGGCAACGCCAACCTCAGCGGCATGGCTCGTTCGGTAACGCTCAACACGGGCGTGACTGGTTCCGATGCTATCACGGTGAACTTCAGCATGCGAATGAAGAAGGATCTAGCCCTTCAGGATGGCACCCAGGTAGATATCATCGGAGGCAAGGTGCTCACCTTCGGCATCCCGAAAGTCAATCCGAGCCGCCTCGACACCCGAGCCTACAAGGAGTCGCTCAAGCAGGTGGGGACAGCCGACCTGAACAACCGTCATTATTTCGACCTGTCGATGCAGTTCAACAATGGCAAAGACTCAACGTTTGTCTTCGACGTAACCGACCAGGTAAGAAAGCTGTTCCGTGGCGGAGTCATCACCATCGACCTCGATATGGACACGATTCCAATTCCCAACCGCCCTGGCGGTTCCGGCTTCGATGCCGTGGTAAAGGATTTCGAGGAGAAGCAATGGGAGTTTGACATGTAGGAATGATTTTGATATGTAGGAATGAAGCGTAACAAGCTTTTCAGGATATTATACGAGAATATAAATTATCAGAGAATATAAAATTAAAAAAATTACATGAATATGAAGAAATATTATTTTGTTTCAGCGATTGCAGCCTTGGCATTAGCCAGCTGCGCAAATGATGATTTCCTTGGCGAAGTTCCAGGAAACAACCCTAGTGCCGTAAATGGTAAGGAGATTAGCTTCAGTGGTGAGGCGGGAAAGATGAGTCGTGCAAATGAAGAAAAGAAAGGCGCAGATGCAGCAGGACTTCTCAAGAACAAGTTTATTGTATTTGGTTGCAAAACTATAAATGACAAATCTCAGACTGTTTATGACCATTACAATGTAAATTGGATTGACAATAATAAATGGGAGTATATCGGACAGACTAAAAATGTTTTGAATACAACCGCAACAAATCAGAGTATCAAGTATTGGGATTATTCAGCAACCGATTATAAGTTTGTTGCTTTCTCTTTAGGCGAAGCTGTTCAAGGTACCGATATCAGCATAACAAGAGTTGATAATAACGCTGATTCATATACTCTTACAGGTACTGCTGCTAATCTTGCAAAATGCTTTGTAGCAGATCGCATCACAGCTAAACCAAACGCAACAAATGCAACAAATGAAGTACAATATGGTAAACCAGTTAGCTTTACGTTTCATTCATTAGGAACTAAGGTAAATATTGGTCTCTACGAGACTATACCTGGTTATTCTATTAATTCCGTCAAGTTCTATAACAGCAATGGTGAAAATGCAACTTCTAGCGAAACACCAACTCTCTTTGCTGAGAGTGAAACCATCACTACAGATGATAACTCTCAGAAGAAATCTGCAAAAGTTACATTTAGTAATGATAATAAAGTAACTGTCTCTTGGGAGGAATCAGAGTCAACAAAAGCGGTTATTAAAAAATCTTCTACAATTACATTTGGTACTTTACCAAAAGTAGACCAGGAAGGTAATGAAACCGAAGGTAAGAATTATCTTAGCCGTGAAAATGACAAAAAATCATGTATTGTTGAATCTGCAAATGCTGTCATTCCTAGCAGTAGCGACGTCGGTGCTTTGACACTCAAAATCGATTATACCCTTATCGCAACAGATGGTTCTGGTGAAACAATTGAGGTGAAGGGAGCAAATGCAACTATTCCTGCTGAACAGACAAAATGGGAATCAAATAAGATATATACCTATATCTTTAATATTTCAGCCAATACAAACGGCTCTACAGGAGGTTCTTCTACTGGTCTCAAACCTATTACCTTCGAGGCAATCGTAACAGATATCGCCGGTAACCAACATGAGACTGAAATCAAAGACTCTACCACCGCCGGTCAGCAATAACATATCAATTAGAATTTATCATTCAATGAATGTTTAAACACATTATATTCATATTCTTTATGGCTTTATGCCTGTTGTCCTGCTCCTCTTCGGGGCAGGACGACCCGTTTATACCAGAGCCTCAGCAAGTGGGGATTTCTTTTGGCGGAAATAGCGGATCCTGGCAGGATGCGAGTTCCCGTGCAGGAGAAGGTGAAACGGGACTGGAAAGTCTTTTTCCTTCCTTTAAAGTTTGGGGATACAAGACCAAAAATGAAAATGGAAGCACCAACTCTTCTATCCAAAACGTGATGGATGGGTATCTGGTTGATTGGAATACTTCATCCAAAGACTGGGAGTATATCGGGATATATAACGCTACACTCAATCTCCACCAAACCATCAAATACTGGGATTATTCCGCCCTTCAATATCACTTCTGGGCTTATGCTCCTGCTGATGCCCCTGGTGTAACCGCCAGCGAGAACACGAATGCCAATTCGCATTCCATCACCATCCCTTACGAATTCAACTCCAACGCCACCCTTACCTCTACCCCTTATATATCGAATCTCTGTACCCCGAAAATCGGAGACCAGGTGAAACTTACTTTCGTACCCCTTATCGCCAAGGTAAGATTCAAATTCAAATACAACGATAAACAGATTGCTTCCATCACAGAAATCTCCTTCCGGGATGAGCGATGGACATCAACTGGCAAAAGCACTTTCCTATGGTCAGGAGCAACAGAAGACAAAACCCCTGTTGCTGGAAAAATCACCGCCACCTATCCTCTTTCAGGAGCCAGCACTGATGTTTCCAAAACCTGGGAAACAACCAAACAAGACATTCTCGAACTCACCATCCCTTACGAGGAAGCAAACGACGAGAACCATCAAACCGAGATTCGCCAGAAATGGTATTTCATGCCACCCATGGATATCGCCCATTACAAACAAGGCAATTATATCCTCTCCGCCAAAATAGAAGGAAACCAAGTCTCTGCCACCGTCGGCAGCGAATACATGCAGTGGAAGGCAGGCTTTCAATATACCTACATCTTTAAGGTTTCAGAAACCACTTCCAGTATCACCTTCGCCGAAGTAGAGGTGGAGCAATGGAACAAAAATTCCAATATCGACAACAACGGCACTGGTACCGGCGACTGGTAAAAGCCGCTGGTAACTGCGTCTAAAACAGCCTCAGCAAAGCAGGTCACAGCAAAGCCAGCCTCAGCAAGGCAGGCTTCTACTAATTCCTCAACAAAACGAAGAAATAGAAATATATGAAGAAACTGAAATATATCCTCAGCCAGTTTGCCATCCTCGCAAGCCTCAGCGCCTGCGACAGCAGCAATATGCCCGTACAGCATTCCGACCATTACGATGAAATCACCTTCACCGTAGAAACCCAGAAAGTAGAAAACCAAAAGGCAAAAAGCCAGAATGCAGAAACCCGTGCCAACGAGTACGAGAAATACGACCCTACCCTACACCCCGAACAGATGGGCGTATGGGGATATTACTATGCCATCAAACAACTGGGAAATGCCGGAACTCCTATCTTCAACAACCAGCTGGTAAGCTACGACAGCAGTCAGAATGCCTGGGGATATAGCGAACCGAAGAAATGGGAAGACTTCAAGGATGCCCGCCATTTCGATTTCTTCGCCTACATGCCTTATCAGGTGGGAACAGGAAGCAGCATTGCTATCAGCACCGATGCCGATAGCCATACCGACACCTATACCCTCTCCGTTCCTTACGCCCCATCAGGCTCTTCAGCTTCTTCATCAACTTCTTCTTCATCATCAACCTCTTCATCCAATTCCCCTTTCCTCTTCGATGCTAAAAATGCGCCTATCATCTGTGCCCTTCCTGAGCATAGAACAGTGAAATCGGATCAGGATGAAAAACTCTCGTTTGAACATACCGTGAAGTTCAAGTTTGACCAGACGCTGATTGGCTACAAACTTCTCTTTAAACTCGACCCTACGATGGGAGCCATCCGCCAGTTTCATATCAAAAGCGTGAATATCACGGGCGAGATTCCTATCAGCGGCACCATCACCCGAGCGTTCACCTACAATACCAACACAAAGAAATGGACAGCCGGCAAGATAATATGGAAGGACATCGCCACAAGAACCTATACGAAGGATGCTCCCGTCAGCATCCCTTATCAAAATACATCATCTTCTGAAAATCAATCATCTTCATCTCTGGAAATCTCATCTACGGAATATCAGCCATGGGGCGACATCTTCTACACCATCCCCCTTGCCACATTCCAGCCATCCATCAACGTAACCTACGATGTAAAGATGACGACGCAGGATGGCAAAACCCCTATCACCCGAGAGAATGTGACATCCTCCATTCTCCTGAACAAGGACAATTTCAGCAATATCAATACTGGCTCTACCGCCATGATCAATTCCATCCGCATCCTTATCCAACCACGTTATCTCTACGTGATGAGCGACCAGGATGCCTACACGGGATATCTGCTGATAGATTAACAGATAAGAAAAGGCAGATAGATTCATTGATAAAGAAAATAACTAACAGAATTTACAGAAAAAATGATCATACATTCAACAAATATCATACGCAGAAACCTGATGATGCTCCTCGTCTTCTGGCTGATGAGCATCCAGGCAGTATGGGCACAGAGCCTCAGCAAGGAAGATATTCTGGAAACTTGCAATTTTAAGGAAGGAACCATCTCGTTTACCATCCCTCAGGATAAGATTCCGGAGGGCGCAACGTGTACCTGGACGGTAAAGGTTAAGGCAGATGAAAAGGAAAATGAGAAGGAAGTGACTGATGCTGATGGTAAAATGGTTTCAGCAGACGGCAGAATGTTGACCCTGAACCTGAGTCAGGAAACCCTCAAGATTGAAGTATCGTATACCGATGCAGATAATATCACACAAACAGTAAGCCTCGACGATGTGGAGCCGAAGGTTTACGGCAAGGAATACAACGGCGAGAACAATACCAAAGTGAAATTCTATTCCGAAGAAGATTTTAAAGGAAAGGGTTCAAAAGAAGACCCTTACATCATCAGCACAGACCTGGAACTGGCGAAGCTGGCACATGATGTGACCAACGGAAAATCCCAAACTATGTATTCCGGCAAATACTTCCAGTTATCAGAAAATATCGACCTGAGCAAAGGTATCTGGATGCCTATCGGAACCTTGGACGACACCAATGCCGGTTTCTTTGGAGGAACATTTGATGGCGACGGAAAGACCATCAGCAACATGAAGATATACTGGACCACCAATGGTACTAAAGAGGCATCATGGGGCCTTTTCTCAAGATTGAAGGGAAAAGACGAGAACCACTATGCCACAGTTACCAACCTGATTATCGAGAATGCAAGTCTGGAAACCCAAAAGGATAAACTTCCTACCGGAACGGGTACGGTAAAAATCGGTATCGTAGCCAGCGACCTGGTTGATTATGCAGAAGTGAGCAACATCATCATCCGAAAATCAAAAATAACCGACCACGAAGAAAAATACACAGCCTATGTCTGCAGAATTGGCGGTATCATCGGTTATCTGAACAATCAAAATTATAGAATCTTCAATCTTTCTTCTGATACGGAAATCAATATACATAAGAATGCCACACTTAAGAAACCGGGAAGTGTAACGGTTGCCGGTGCCATCGGTTGTGCAACCCGTTGGGGTAATAGCAAGAAGAACATCATGCCTACCAACATCTATGTACATGGTAAGAATATGGTTACCAATAAGGCAGGCAGCACGGGTAGCGTTGTAGCTTTTTATGGTCCAACCTATCAGAAAACATACCAGACCCAATATGGTGCTACCATCAATACCTGGTTCTACACTTCTGAAGTAGGAACAAACACCTACTCAGATGGTAACATCAAGGAAACAGCCGACTTTGGCAAAGATTTTACGGATATCAACAATAATTTCATCAATGCCAATCAACTGGAAAAGAAAACCTGGACGTATTCTTCTACTCAATCACAGTTTTCTTTCAGTTCCGTCCATCTGAGTTTCAATCGTGCAGAAACAGACAAGCTGACCGTATTGACTGATGCAGGAGAAGTATCAGGAGAGACATACGACTGGTATGCAACTGATGAAAATGGAGAATGGAAGAAAGTGAATACAACAGCCTGCAATCCATTCATCTTGTCTCGTCAGGATTACGACCAGAATGTATATGCCATCGGAGGTGGTGCACGCACCAATGCCGTGCTGGTGAAGGCGATTCACGTAAATGCCTCTCTGGCTACCAGCGGCAATACCTATACCGTGACTGTTACCAACGATACGGAGGAGAAATACAGCAATGAAACCTTGGGGTTGGATATTAAATACCAGTGGTATAATGGCGATGAATTGCTATCAGAAACATCCTCTAGCTATACCCGTCCTGCGGAGGCTACTTATAACGACAAATACAGCTGTCATGTTACCGTTAAAAGTAACGATGGGAAAACGACTTTTCTCGACACCTGGATAAGTGCTACAACCGTAGTTTATCTGAAACCAGCCTCATCAATAACAGATGAAGTCAAAAAAGAGGAAGATAAAAATATCAAAAATGCTGAATATGGTTATTCGGCAGAAAAGCCTATGCTTACCTGGAAGGGAGCTTACAGCAAGCTTTCGAAAGCAGGTTCATGGGATGAGAACATCATCGTATTGATGGGTGAAAGCAGTGCCAGCGTTACGAATGATAATGCTACCGGTTTCAATATTACCGCCAATAACGGAAATTCTATCCTGACAAAAAGCATGTGGGAGACAGCAAAGAAATCATCTCCACTCTTCCGCAACGCAACCATCACAGGTACATATAAAGGAAAAGACTATAAAGGTTCCATCGAAATCAGGGACCTCGACACGGGCTTGCCACTTTGGGGAGATACCCGATTTGAGTATATCACCTTCAAAAATAAGAACACCGGAACTTTATCTTATAAGAACATCTTCTGCCAATATAACAACCTGGAGATGGGTAAAGGCATCAAGATGGAGGGATTCAAAGATAACGCTATCAATTATGGTACCATCGATGGTGCCGTAACCACCCCTATGCAGATATTCGGAGGTTTCAACAATGATGGTCGCTTCTCTCCGCTGGACACCAAGGAAAAAATTACAGCCTTCGAAGCATCCATGCCGCATGGTGAAAAGGGGTTCAGTATTACCATCAAGTCGGGCTTCTATTCTGCCATCTGTGTAGGTGGACGACAGACTGCAAAGACTGGTCTCAATGGTGTGATGGGAACGCCAAATCTGCCTATCAAGTGTACCATCACCATGGATATTAACAGAGCATGGAATGATCAATACAATGAAAATCAAAAACTAAAGAGCGATTACGATGCCGGTATCATTCTTGCCGGAAACCACGAGGGTGCGATGTATGCCGATGTGGATATCATCATCAGAAGTGGTAAGGTGGCTCGTATCGTAAACGGAACTTTGGGTGCCCAAACAGAGTTTGAACTCCCTTACAATAACCAAACATACAAGGTGCCTTGCAATACCTATATGGGTAGAGCCAATATTCTGCTAGACCCAGCCAGTTCAGTATATAAGAAAAGCGATGATTCGAAGGAGGTGGATAATGCCCGCGTTGTCGTTACCGAACTTTATGGCGGTAGTATGGGACGTGGGCATACGGGTAGTGTATATATCAACAACCCTTTCTATGGCTACAGTACCATCACCATCAATGGCGGAACCTTCAAGGTGCTGCCAGATAACAACACCAATAAGAACAATATCCTCTGCGGTATCTTCGGTGCAGGAGCTGGTGGTATGAATGGTATCGGTTATGGTAAAGACGATGCCAAGACCCATACACCGGATGAAAGCATCGCCTACTGGAATGAAACAAAAGACGTGATGCTTTATGGTCCTTACAAAGATGCCAAGAGCAATTTGGTTTCCTACCATTGCTATAACGCAGGAAATTATACTTATACCGATGTAAATCCTCTCAAGACCAACACCCAAATCATCATCAATGATGGCATCTTTGGCTCTAAAGATAAAGATGGGGAGATTGACGGTATCTATGCCGGAGGTAGCGGATATATGAGTCCAGGATTGTGGACATCTTCCGGTGCCATCCCAAGTAAGACAGGTGGTAACGTATATGGAAGCGAGGGAGAAACAGCCGCTGTATCTCTTACCATCAATGGCGGTATCTTCTATTGCAAGAACGGTATCTTTGCGGGAGGACGAGGCACCAACAAGTATTATTCCAGCAACCCTTATGGTGGCACTGCCAGCGACTATACCGCCCTCGGTCAGACCTACGGCAATGTTGCGCTGAATATCAATGGCGGAACCTTCTTCTGTCCTATCTTCGGTGGTGGATATGGTGTGGCAGATGCAAAAGATAAAGCAACCGGCGACATCACTACCCTCTCAAAGATGGCTCGCATCTACGGCAAATCCAACGTCAACATCAATGGCGGTATCTTCTATCAGAACATCTATGGTGGAGGCGACATGGCTGTGGTTGAGAATCCAGAAGGTAAAGGTAAAGATGCCACAAACATCACAATCGGTGGAGATGCCGACATCCGTGGCTCTGTCTTCGCCGGAGGTAACGGACGAACAAGACGCTTATCCAATCAGACCTTTGATGCAACAGTAGAAAACACCCAGTTACCGGATTCGGTAGGAAAAGTGATCGGCAACACCAACGTCACCTTCACCGGAAATACCCAGCAGGCTCCTTATATCTATGGCGATATCTATGGCGGCGGCAACCTGGCACAGGTTGATGGCGGCACCAATGTCAATATCTATGCCGCTCACTTTGCCGGACAGGTTTTCGGTGGCGGAAAGGGTAACATTACCGATCAGAATGGAAAACCACTTACCTATACAAGCCAGTTCACTTCTGCCGATATTTCAGGCGATACCAACGTGAACCTGGCACAGGATATGGGCGGACAGGAAGAAGGCGACGACGGAAAGCCAAAAGACAGTTTCTCCATCAATGTCATCTGGAATAAGATATGGGATGCAGAAAAGAATGATTTCATCATCTGGAATCCCAAGGAAACAGAAGAGAATAACAGCCAATACTTCTATGGAACGACCCAAGAAGACGATACAGACGCCGTGGCGCATTTCCTCAACCCTCATAATATCTATGGTGGCGGTAATCTTGCCTGCAACGTGGGAGGTACTGCCGTAGTAGAGGTACTGAAGGGTATGACTCCATTCGACCTTCTGAACACAGAAGAATGGAAGGAATCGTATAACGACAACAAATTTCCTCACTTCTCGGTATTCGGTGGCGGATATGGTGAGCACACCACCGTAGCCTATACAGATGTAATGGTGAATGTAGAAGGAGACTATAGCGACTATGATGCCGAGGTGGATGACGAAGACAATACAGAGCAGATGGCTCGTCCTCACAGCCGCAGAAACGCCGCAAAGACTACTATCCCTGTTTTCGACAACTCCAAGGGTATTCCTAACTTCACCATCCTGGGCGTATTGGGTGGCGGATATGCCGGCACCGTAACCAGAAGTTCCAAGGTAACCGTAGATGGCAACACCTTCCTTCACCGAGTATATGGTGGTGGATTCGGCGATCCTTACAAGGATAAAGACAACACGACGGGACAGATTGGTGATATTAATTACGAAGGTTCACGTACAGAGGTTTTTGTGAAAGGCGGAAACATCTATGGCGATGTATTCGGCGGCGGTGCAGGAGTTGCGCCAAAGACTCCCACAGGCACCCACTTCGTTAACGTGGCCCGTGTCATCGGCAAAACCATAGTTGAGATTTCTGACGATGCCAAAATCTATGGTAAGGTTTATGGCGGTGGAGATATGGCGAATGTAGGACCTAAAGATTATACTCCTAATTACAGCATAAAGCCACAAAGCTATTCAAACATTAACAAAGAAAAAGGCGATATCATCTATGATGATGAAATCAATCCGTCATACATATCAAAAGACTTCCGTACCCTGGTGAATATCATCGGCGGCGACATCTTCGGTTCCGTATTCGGTGGCGGCAAGGGTCTTCGCAGAGATGCGGCAAAGCATTATGACCAGATAGGTCGCATCAATGGTAACACCATCGTTCATGTAGCCAACACGGCAGCTACGTCCATCAATTCCGTCGCACTCGATTATTACGGCAATACCGTGCCATACGTTTGGTACAACATCTATGGCGGCTGTGCCTATGGTACGGTAGATGGTAACACCCTGGTTCATATCGAGGGCGGTATGCAGGGCCGTGACATCTTCGGTGGCGGTTACGGAGATATAGCAATTTCTGAAGAAAAGCAGGATACCCAGGAAGTACTCGGAGAAAAAGATACCCAGAACAAGGCTACCTATGCCAACATCCTGGGCAACACCAAGGTACAGATGGATGGCGGTACCTGGATATGGAACCAGAATGCTGATATCAACGGCAATATCACCACCTGGCTGGCAGCACAAGGCAACGGTAAGAAAATCTGCAACTCTATCACAGAATTCAAGGAGATAACAGAAGATATTCTGAAGGCTGAAAGCAAAGACCAGCTTACCAATGCCCAGGCAAAGGCGGCTATCGATAGAATCTTGAACGATGAGGATAGCCAGCAGTTCTTCAGCTTTACCAGCGAAAAACTCCTCTCGGGATGTTTCAAGAAGAATAACAATATCTATGGCGGCGGCAACCGTGCCTGCTTCGTGGGTACCTATACCGACAGCAACCCAACAACAGCAGTAAATGGAACCGGAGAGGCTATCGTAATCATCAACCACTCGCCCCTGAATGATATCACCGACAAGAACGGCGAACCGCTCAGTATGTTCGACTTTACCACCCTGCCGGGTCTCTGCTGGTATCTCAGTGCCAAGAACCCTTCCGACCCTCAATTCTCCGTTTTCGGTGCCGGATATGGTGCCAATACCAAGGTGGCTAAGGCGACGGTGTATGCACAACCGGGTAGCCATATAGATGACGATGGTATCATCGAAGTAGATGGGGCGAAATACCGCTATCTCAATCAGAAAAAAGACTTCAAGACATACTCCGATTTCGAGATAAGCCTCTATGAAGATTTCAAGAAAGTAGACAAAGAAGAGAAGATAAAATATTATGGTAGTGTGGATGGTACAGACAACGACCCGGCAACCTTCCGTCGCTATCGCGTAAGCCGTCTGGCTTGGACACTCGGTGTACCAGGCTTCTCTTTCCAAACCATCCATGGTGGTGGTTTCTCAGGATATGTAACAGGCGATACCTATGTGGAAACCGACTGCCAGCTTTTCTGCGAAAACATCTATGGTGCCGGACTCGGTGCTGTACCTTTCGGAAAATACGACACGGGCGAAGGCTATGACTTCGGAAAGGTAGGTGGCAACTCCAAGATATTCATCAAGGCGGGCTTCGTTGGTCAGAACGTATATGGCGGTGGTGCCGGAGTGGAGTCGGTTAAGATCAAGGATGGCCAATTCATCGATTTCCCTGATATGGCAAGCGTACAGAAGACGGAGGTACATGTATATGGTAGAAAACTGAAATTGAAAAATACCAATATCGAGATAGATCGTACCCTGGTTATCGGAAGCGTATATGGCGGAGGCGATGTGGCAAACGTTGGAAACAAGAATAACCAAACGTACGATGCCAGCAACAAAGACGATGCCTCCCTTCGCACCACGTTAGTCAACATCCGCGGTGCCGGCATCTATTCACAGGTATTCGCCGGCGGCAAGGGCCGTCTTGTCACCCAATGTGCCAACACCAAGCAGTTGGGCGCCATCTACGGCAATACAAAATTGCTGATAGACCGACCACGCATCACCTATCCATACTGGACGGAAACTGGCGGTTACGAAGATCCTTCTTCAGATAAAAACATGGCGCATCCTGCTGCCGACATCAACAAAACCATGCTGCCATTGCTGATGGAAAAAATTTATGGTGGTTGCCAGAACGGAACGGTATACGGCAACACCTTCGTCACCATCTACGATGGAAGAATAGGTCATGGCATCTACGGTGGAGGTTTGGGCAGCTGCGATACCCTCAGCGTAGATAAAGAGGAAAAAGTAGTTATCACCTCGGCAGATGTTAAGGGTAACACCAATGTATATATCAAGGGTGGCCAGGCAATGCTCACCTCCTACTGGCTGGCAGATACCCGTTTCTGGGAACCGGCATTCATCGATGAAAAAACCGGTATCACCTACTCTCCACAATACAACCACCAGGCTTTGAAGTTCAAAATCAACCACAACATCTATGCCGGTGGAAACATAGCATGCGTGGTAGGCAAAGATGCCTATCTCACCATGGAAAAGGGATTGCTGCATGATGATACCCAGGTGGTTTATGGAGTAAAAGTGAAATTCTTCGATACCATGATATGGAAGGAGATATATAATAAGGTGGGATCACCTCACTTCTGCGTATTCGGTGGCGGCTATGGCGAACATACCATCATCAAGGGAGACACCCATGTGAATATCGCCATGACTGGAAGAGGAAGCAAGATTGACCCATCCATCGATTTGAAGAAAGGCGAAGAATACAAGCACTTCTGGAGCGGATATTCCGTGATGGACTTCGTGGGTGGCGGCTACTCAGGTAAGGTAGAAGGTGAAACCTACGTAACAGGAGATGGTGGTGCCTTCTGTCGCCGACTCTTCGGTGGCGGATTCTACAACTCCGTCAAGGCTACCCATGTGGATATCTATGCGATGGACTGCCGTGACATCTTCGGCGGCGGTATGATGGGTGATGTGGAAAAGAGTACCACGGTAAATATCGGAACCCAAAATCCTTCTGCCGCATCATCAGAAAGCACTTTCAGCAACAAGGACATCTTCATCCATGGCAATGTGTACGGCGGTAACGACGTATCGGGCTATGTAAACGTAGTTGAGAAGAATGGTAACTTCACGGATAATAAAGGCGAAGGTACACATATTAATATATATGGCGGTAAGATTGACGGCGACGTATATGGTGCCGGCAACGGTGACTACCTCTATGCCTTGGACAGAAAGGGCAACACCCAGATTACCGTGAACGAAAACTATCCACTCAACCTGAACGACCCAAATTCGGAAACCACTCCATTGGTATTCACCGTACCGATGAGAGAGAACATGCCTTCTCACAAGGCAGCAAGCGATGCAGCCAAAATGGTGAACATCAACTCGTGGAGACCGATGACCAACAAGGTGAATATCAATATCATGGGTAACAGCAACGAGGATTACGTTCTTATCAAGGGCGATGTATATGGTGGCGGAAACTCTGCCACCGTGCTCAAGGCACAGAAAGCCAATGCACAGGCAAGTGAACAGGTCAATGAGCAGGTCAATGAGCAGGCTAACTCTCAATCAGGTTCCCAGACCGTTGCTCAAACCATCGAAACCGTGGGTAGCGTGGCTATCAAGATTGGCAGTAACGTCAACATCCGAAGTGTATTTATGGGCTGCAACGGCGATGCCCTCTTCACGGCATCCGAAGACAACAACTTCATGAACAAGTTCCAGAAACTGAATGGCGACTACTATGACACCAGCAAGGAACTGGACTTCGCAGATTCTATCGACTGGGAGAACGACCCTTCCAACAAGGGTATCAGTACCCTGTATCTGCCAACAGAAAATGCCCAGCGCCCACTTGTCTATCCTCACCTGCTCGACCTCTACTTCCAGCCAGTAGAGATGAACATCCAGGGAAAATTGGACTGGGATAAGAACCTGACCAACTGTACCATCGGTTCCTTCTACTGTGGCGGTAACCGTGGCAACATGAACATCTATCCGGATGGAGAGGGCAAGGTGGTAGACTATGAATTCCCTGTGGGACTTACCATCACCAGCAAGATTGTGGGTGGCTGCAACAATGCCAACTACGACTATAAGGGAGAGGTTACCCACGAGGGTGGCTATCTTCTCGGAACGGCGCATTCTGAGGAACCATTCATCAAACTGACCATCAAGAACAAGTTTGAGCCTGCAGTGGTAGAGGATGCCTACCAGGGCGGTTGCGTTTATGGCGGCTGCTACAAGACGGGAACCGTAAGAGGCGACGTTACCATCGACCTCCGGAGCGACATGCTTGCCGGTAAGGATCAGGCTAAACTGGAAAAATCGAATGAATATCTGGCTACCAATCCGGAATACTCCAGCCTCAACATCTATGGTGCCGGCTATGGTATGGAGAGTTACGTATATGGCAATACCCGCATCGTTATGGGTGATAGCATCAACTGCACAGAACCAGCGATGAATAACGGTAAATTCTCCGCTTCCGGTGTATCAGCCAACTTCATCTATGGTGGCGGTCAGCAGGGTAACGTCATCGGACTTACCGATGTGGATATTCTCAATGGTCACGTCTTCCGTTCGGTAACAGGCGGTTCCTATTCGGGCTATGTATATGGTTCTACCCAGGTAAAGGTGGGTTACCCAACCTATTATAAGGTGAACGAATTGAAGAGCGGAAAGTATATTCTGAAACGTACCGACCAGAAGAATCTTGACCTGAAGAACGATGATGGAACCACAGAGACTCCTACCATCAAGCAGGAGATTTATCTGCTTACCGGAGAGTTGATTTCACAGGGTGTATATGATGACATCGTGGCGATAGATAACGGTACCCGAATTGATATAACAGAATCCAACAAGGGTGAGTATTTCACCCCGGTTGCTGCCAAGGAGCCAACTATGGATTGGGAAAACGTACATATCAATATCGATGAAGCGATTTATGGCGGAGGATATTCCCTCGCCCAGGGTACATCCGTCCTGGCAAATAATACTACGGTACTGAAGCTGACGAAGGATTTCAATGTAGATAAAGCCTTTACCAACAGTGCAGAACATCTGGAAGAGTTGAAGTTGCTTCCGGGTGGTACTACTGCTGGCTTCGGAGGAAATACCCTGATTCTGATAGGCGACAGCAAGACCAGTGAGCATATCACCATCTCCAAGCAGGATATGAAGGAAATCAATCTTCCTAACGGCACCGACCTCTATGGCTACTATTACAGATATTACGATGATAACAGCAAGGACGACGAATACACCTATCGCTTCATCTATGAGATGGTGAAGTACTACAAGGGCAACGATGTACCAAAAGATTTGGAAGGCATCAAGCAAAATAAATTCTATGAGTATGACAGCGAGGGTGGTATCTTCGGCGATGGTCACCTCTCCTACGCCCAGGGCTTCCGCAGTGCCGATATCACGGGCTATGGTTTTGCCAAACATACCATCGACAATCCGAAAATCATCAACACTTTCCAGCGAATTGATATTCTGCGACTGGAAGACAACTGCTTCTCATTGCTCGGTGCACGCGACTATACCGTCAACGAAATCAACAAGACTCCTTACTCTATCGCACGTGTGGGAGAAATCAAGATGGAGGGAAATGAGGTGACTTATACTGACGGAAAACTGGAAGGTGAACCAGAGACGCACACCAGCACTTCCGCCAAATTCAAGTATGGCTACAAGGCACGCAACTTTATGGGACTCGCCAACAACATCCACTATGTAGGAGCCGTCTATTCCAACGTGAAGTTCTCTGACCCTTGGCATGACCAAAATGGCAAGCCTGCAACCAACAGCATCTCATACCAGGATTTAAAGCAGGGCTATATCAACAGATATAATGAGAATCACAACTTTTCTGATTTCCAGGAGCGCAACAATGGTACGGCAAAGAACATGATAGGTATCGCATCGGGCTATGCCCTGAAGATTCAGAACGTACAGGAAATCATCAGTGCCACTACCCTGAAGATGGATGAAATCATCTACTACGGTCCTATCCACGGCATCATAGAAATGAACCTGATAAGCGCTCGTCCTGGCGAGGGTGGCGGATATGTATATGCCGACAACGTGCATGAGCGTACAGATGGAACGGGAAAGGACTTCCTCGAAACAACAGGAAACTTCGTGTTCCCACTGAACTACACCAACAAAACAGGCAACAACCGCTTCATCGTAGACGATTGTTCGCCAAAGGGATTCTACAATCTGGAGAAGGGCAAGGATCCTGACAAAGAGATGGACATCCACTACTGGTACGTAACGGGCTACAACTATTATTACAATGCCCACATTACGGGTTATACCTATAAGGAGAATATCACCTTCGACAACGACAACTCGGACGGTCTTACCGCCCTTGCTGGCCTGAAGCCAGGAGCCAAGGTAAGAATCAAGAGTTGGAAAATGAGAAGCGGACATCCTGACGGCAACAACGAACAGAAGGAAGACTACCAATGCGATTTGGAGAAATATGCACCAGAAAAGTACAAGCTCTACGTGGGCGCATCGGATACTACCGCCTTTATAGGTGCTACATCAAAAGACCAGGCGGATAAAGCCGAGAAAGGCTTTTCTGCCATCCTGCACATGTCTGAAAAGGAGAAGATTGATAGTATTTTTTATAAGACCGAAGTATTCAATGATGCCATCCAGGGAGGTGACGCCAAGATTGCTTTCCGTCTGGTAGACAACAACGTGAAAAACGCAAACTTAGGGTACTACAAGGACCATCTCTCCAAGAAGTGCCAGGCTACCCTCGTACTGGAATCACCAGCCTTTGACGAGAATGGCAATCAAAAGACAGACAAGGATGGCAAGGCCGTGAACTACACCTACACCATCTATCTTACCATCGAGTATGTAGAGGGACCTAACTTCACGGGTGGCATCACCATCGACAACTGTGCCCTGCCTGGCGAAATGATTCGTCTGAAGAAGGACAAGGTGAAAATCTCCGCCGACCAGGCATTCGCACCGAATGGCTACTTCTGGCACATAGGCAAGTTGAAGAAGAATGAAAAGGGAGAATTCGTGAAGGATGACAAGGGCGACATCCAGTTTGAAGACGGAAGCGGTTGGCTGCTTGCAACCACGACATCGAAAGACACCTATAAGCAGGGAGACAAGATAGACAAGGACCGCAACGACCTCTTCGCAGGTGCCAAATACGACAAGACCACCGACTATCTCGACATCCCAGCCTACTACTTCATGAATGGCTACGGCGTGCAACTGGGTGTCACCATGACGGGTATCAAGGAGACGGTGTTCCCTGTGAACATAGCACTAGGGGATACCCTCGTGGTTCATAACTATCACCAGATGGATCCTCATAAGGCAGGAATTGACCTGCACCTATCTGAGGCCATCAAACGTGCCCAGAAGGAATCGAACTTCGCTGAACCTCGCATCTATATCAACGATGCCAGCGACCTGAAGGCGTTCATCAACTTCGTGGATACAATAAAAGGAAATGCCCAGTTTATCCTGCAGAATGACCTCACCATCCCTAAAGACTATGATGGCAGCAAGGTCATCTTCAAGGGAACCTTGCATGGCAACGGTCACATCATTAAGGGTTTGGGTAAAGACCAGGCGCTCTTCTCGGAAAATCAGGGAAAAATCTACAACCTCGGTCTGGCAACGGGACGTATCGCAGCACAGGGCTGCACCACGGGAATCTCATCTACGGGCACCTCATCTACGGGTGAATACCACTGCTGCTTCGAGTATGCCCCTGCCTCTTCTAAACCTATTGTATATGGAATGGACGGCACGGCTAACAGTAGCTATACGCTTGATGACTTCAAGTATGGCAAGGTGGCATACGATCTGAATGGCTACTACCTGCGTGCCCGCACAAGCCATGACAAGGAGGAAGACAAGACGGCACTGAAGTACATCTACGACTATTATGCCAACGGTGACTATCAGTATGCTCACCGCAAGGATGCCATCACGGGCAAGAACACGGGTATCACCTATCTCCGTACGGGTCAGGATAGCGACCTGCCTAACTATGGTCAGACAGAAACCCGCCACGACCAGAATCATGCCATCGACAAGGCACGTGCACAGGGATACGTAGCGGCAACAAATACAGGAAAGGAATCCCGCACAGGCTACTACCTGCCTCTGTTCAATGAAAACAAGTACGGTAGTGAACAGATGAACGACTTCCTCTTCTGGGGACAGAGCCTGCAATCAACTCCGGAAGATTATCCTGCCAAGATAGCATCGCAGCAGAACAAGTACATGATCAACCGAGTATATCGCACCGATGGATATTACGGAAATACAACGGCAGACAAGTTCTACTACAACGCCTACAACCAGGATGGCAGAAACATGGGTACATACGTACACCGTCCTGGAACAACAGCCATCAACTTTGCTGCCAGCGATGACAATGCCACCTCTTTCTACGATTTCAACATCAAGGATGGGGTGACCCGAAACCTCCTGGTTTATACGGAAGACAATAAGGAGAACAACGCCACCGATGCATACGACATCGTAAGCAAGGCATTGAGTTACGACGAGAACACAGCAGAAAGTCTCATCATGGGACACCATATCGTGAAATCAGGCGAAGCCTATGCTACCCAGAAACTCCATCTTGTAGAACGCACTCCTGATGGCAAGAACAGCGAGAGCGATGCCTGCGACAACAACGACTTCTGCGTGCCAATTTCATTCTCGGTAACCAACCATGCCTGGTATGTACGCAAGCCATTGTATTATGCAGAGAATACCACGGGAGCATGGGAAGGCATCTGTCTGCCATTCACCGTTCAGAAAGCGGAAGCATCCATCAATGGTGAGATTACCCATTTCTATGGAACGAAAGATCTGCACCATGAGTACTGGCTCCGTGGTTTGACTGAAGTGAAGGCTACAAATACAGTAAATGCAGCCAATGCAACCGAGAAGTCTGCCATCTTCCAGCGTCCAGGTGCTGCAGAAGGCGATGGACTCTTCCATGTAGCCAACGCAGAGTCTCAGGAGTATGAGTTCTATAACACCTTCTTTGTAGATACTTACCGGAACTGGTCGTATAATGAGGAGAAAAATTCATATTATAATGAGCGGCATACCTACTCGGGCTATCTTCCGCTTACAGCCGGAATACCATACGTGGTTCGCTTCCCGGGTAAGCGCTATTATGAGTTCGACCTTTCAAGTAAGTTCTACAACAGTCTCTTGAATAAGAAGGCTGCGGCTCAGACCATCACCTTCCATGCCTATGGTGAGGCAAGCGATAAGGCTTCAAGGAAGGCTATCGTGATACCTGTCACCCAAAACATGGGAACAGAGAATATCAGCGGCTTCTCGCACAGAGGAACCTTTGCAGCCCAGCAGGTGGGTAACGGCACTCTCGGCATGAATGACAACGGTTCAGCGTTTGTCTCTGCTTCAGGTTCAGCGCTGTCACACACCACTGTGATGCCGTTCCGCACCTATATGGCACCAGCAAGTCAGCAGGCGAGAATCCGTTCTACCGATGAAACAAAGGTAATCCGCATCAGCGAAACCACGGGCATCGACAGGATTGAACCAGAGGCGAATGGAAACGATGAGGATACTCCAGCAGGAGAATACCTCCTCATCCGCCCTATCGGCACTCATCGTGTAAGCATCGAGAGCACCTACGCCACCCAGCTCAAGGTATTCTCAACCACCGGTCAGCTTCACCGCATCCTGGATGTGCAGCCAGGCACCGCCACCTACAGCGGTTTCCCTGATGGCATCTACATCTTTGGCAAAAGTAAAATCATGGTAAAATAACAGAATATATATGAACAGAAAGAATAAGATATCAACCGGCAAGCTGCTCCGTTCCATCATCCTCCTCGTGATGATGGGATGGATGGGGAGTGCATGGGCACAGGATACTGCATCCTCCGAACAGCTGATTTACTCCACCGATTTCCAGGAATGGGATAATATCGACTGTACCTCTACGGTGGATAAGGTGGTCCATCTCAAGACCCAATATACAAAGGAGGACTTTACTCTCACGCTCCATGGCGTGGGTATAGATCCTATTGGTACGGATGCCAAGAAATTTCCCGGTTACACCGGATACTTGAAAACGGCGAAATATAAATCTGAATATAGCCAGGATATTCCTACAGCAATAACATCCAAGTTGAAAAATATCACCAGGATTGAACTCATTCAGGTGGCAACGGGTAAACAAAGAGGTATCAAAGTATCTGTTATGGGAGACGGAGATGAAGATTGGGTCTCACTCCATGATAAAACTATCGAAACACCTACTGGCGAAAAGCTCTCCTTCGAAGTAAAGAAAACCAATTGCCAGATTAAATTCGAGAACTTTGATGATCCTAAAAAAGGACGTAATAACAATGCCTATATCGTAGACCTCAAGATCTACGGCAACGTATCAGGAACCGTTACTCCGAAAGATCTGAAACAGATTAACTTTCTGAAATCGGATGATATGGCAGGTAAATTCCCTATCCTGCTCATCTGCGATGAGGAGGATAAGGTCACCCTGCCATCCGGCAACACCTTCTCCCGCCCTGGCTATACCTTTATCGGTTGGACGGATGGAGAAAATGTATATCAGCCGGGCGATACCTATACCGCTACCCATGCTACCACCCAGATGAAAGCCAAGTGGGAAAAGAACAGCTATCAGCTCTATGACAGCAATCAGGCAACAACGGTAGTTTGGAGTTTTGACCCAAGCCAAGCACCTGCCATCAACATCTTCCGTTCCAATCATCAGAAAGATCTATCCTATACCCACCCTGCCAGCATCTATATCAATGAGAGCACACAGGCAAAACAGGATGTAGCTCTGGATATCCACATCGATGAAGATATCAAAATGTTGCAAAACGGAAAGATAGACAATACGATGGCAGGAGCTACTGGTACCCTGGTAAAGGATAGCGTGAAATTCACTTTACCAGCCATCTATGGCATGAAAGTAGCCTTCCATGCCTCAACTGCTATTGGAGAAATCATCCTCACTGATGATGCAGGAACTTCTCTGTCATCTGCATCTGCTACAAATGCCGGCAAAACAAACGCCGCAACAACAAATGCCGTTACATCTGATGACGGCAAAACCATCACCTTCACCTATCAGGGTGATGCAAAATCCATCACCTTTATGATGAAGAAGGCAAGCCAAATTGAAGGAACCGACTGTTATCTCCAAGAAATCACTGCCATCTATCCACTGGTGCCTAATGTAGTTTCCGTCAATTCCATATCGAATACAGATGCTACGGCATTTCCGAATGAAAAGCCTCAGAACGCAGGTAAGGTTACCATCACACTTAAAACTGCTGCTTCGTCACATAACAATATCGGAAACCGATATAAGGTGGGTGATGTAGTGACCATTACTGCCACTCCTGAATATGGCTACGACTTTAAAGAATTCAAAATCGGCGAAACAACAAAAGCAACTTCTTTCGATTATACCGTAAAGGATGGCATCAATAACATAGAAGCCATCTTCCTGCGCAAAGAACTGCACAAGGTAACAATCAAGCCATCGGATGCCAAGCTGGGTTCTGTATCCCTCACTCCTCATTATGATAATTTCTATCAGGAAATACGCGAAGAAGGAAGCAATGGAAAACCGGGAAAGATGATTCAAATAGAAAGCTGGTACACTCTCGGTACAAAAGTAACGGCTACAGCTGAAGCTGCAGCCAACTACCGTCTAGAGTATTGGCAGAAAGATGGCGATGAAACACAGTACAAAGGTGATAACCTGAAATTCACCATAGAAAATCAAAACGAAACTATCACCGCACATTTTGCCATAGGTCACAAGGGAAAAGTTTGTTTTGACTACAACGACATCCGAGTGAACGGAGAACCGGAAAAGGCTGATTACAAGAATGCCGTCAGCCAGCAGCTTCCTGAAATCAAGGATGTTCTCTCCTTCACCATCCCTACCAACTATACCCTCTTCAAAAGTGTAGATGAACAGGGAAAGCAGAAAGAGGAACAGTATACCCTCGACCACTGGGTAAATAAAGACACTCCTTCCCAGCGTTATGAACTGGGCAATACCTATTCATTTGAGGAAGAAAACGAAGAACTGACCCTCGTCCCTGTTTTCGTAGACAATCTTACCACACAAGACAACCGCATCAACAAACCGGTAATCCGCTACGACTTCAGTAGAAAAGTGAAGGAATATGAAGACCCTACTTCAGGAACCACCCGAAAAGTTTGTGCTCCCAATGTGGATATCAAAAAGAACCAGAACATCTTCTGGACAACGAAAGCATATACCAACGTTCGCAAAGGTGGTAAGGACCATCCCCATTGGCGCGACGTTGCTCTATGGTGCAACACGGGCAAAAATGGCTATATCCGAAACGAAGACTTCGACGACTGGTGTGCCTTCGGTCCTGGTACTACATTCTGGACGGCAGCAGGAACAGGAACCCAAATATCAATCCTGTCGTACTCCAAAATCACATCAACCACCATTGATGGCGTGGTGCCGACACTCAACAGAGAACGTACCAACCTAGAACGCCAAAAAGCCGGACTTCCGACGCTCGAAGAAGAGGAACAGGGCAAAAGCGTTAAAGCCTATATGTATGTATACAGTTACACCACCATCAATTCTGATGTACGCGTACCTATTATTATAGGGGATGACTACTCTTACTACCAGTGGATGGAAATAGAGATGCAGGCTGCCAACTGGGTGACTCTTCATACAAAAATAGATAATGAAGCACACGGCAGGCTCGAGAAACCAGAACTTGTCATCACAGGAGAAGGACATGAAATCTCGAATATGGAAGATGGCGGCTATGCCTTCCACAGAGGAGAACGCATCAAACTGACTTTCGACCGAAAGAAAGGTTATGAACTGGATAAGATTGTTGACTTAGATGACCTGGATGAAGACGGGGAACCTGTTGCCGTACTGAAAAAGACGGAGAATGGCTATTGGAGTATCACCGAAGATAACCAAAAAGTCTTCACGGTAACAACTTCCGAAAAATATCCGGATAACAGGAATGCTTATTGGGCAGAAGACAACATCCGTACAAAATACGAAGTGGAATTCGACATCACTGCCCATCATAACCTGCAGGTCTGTTTCAAGGAAAAAGACAAAACCTACCACATTACTTACAATGCAGGAGATTACGCTTCAGGTACATCACCCGAAGCTACCTGGGTGGAAGAAGGCGACTGGTTTGAAATTCCAAGAAACACTACCCTTTATTACGAGGGAAATACGCTGGCTCATTGGGAAGACAGCAAGAGAGACGTATACCAGATTGGCGAACGTTATCCTGCCAAGGCAAGCAACCTGAGAATGTTCCCGGTATTCGAACCAAACAAGTTTAGTCTTCTCCATCTCAACAGGGAAGCTACGGCAACCTGGAATTTCACCCAAGACGATGATGCCCCAACCATCAACTACCAGAAAACATCGGGCTTTCTCGTTACACAACTTAAGATGACTGCAGCCGAAATGGAAGAGACTGCCTGGATTGATGTGAAAATCGACCTCGATGCAACCAATGGTAAATTTGACAATACTACGGATAGAACCGAACGAATACAGATTAATGAAGGTTCTGTCATCGCATTTACTGCTACCCCTAGCTGCAAGGCTGTATTGCAAACTACCGAAAGCAATAAGAAGGTAAAGATTGCGGGAGAGGAAAAGATGCTTGTCAATAATCAAGCAGAAGTAGTATGGAAAGGTGAAACGTCGGAACAGAAAGTGGAATTCCTGGAAGAAAAAACCTATAGCAAGAGTTTCAGCGTAACCTATTTTCCACAAGAAGAAGGAACACTGGCAGAAATCAGCTCTTTAACTTGCAATGGAAAAAAATATGAAAACAAACAGCAAATAGAGGAAGAGATTGGCAAAAATGGCTACCTCACCTTCTACGCCTCTCCTTGGGAAAACGATGAAAAGATGCCTGTCATCACAGGTACGGCTACACAGGATGGAACGGTGGAAGCCACTGAAGCAACCGTGCTCACGAAGAAATGCGTCGTAACGGTGAAAAACAAGAATGGCGTAACCTTGGAGACTTATCCGGTGAAATTCATATTCAATACGCCTCGTGATTATCCTTTGTGCGAATCAATCACCATCAACGGAAAGACATATAACGAAACCACCATCAGTCTTGACAATGTTGCCAAAAGCGGTGTCATCAGTTTTAAGTTCAACCGTACGATGGAGGCAGCTGGAAGTTCTACCAAAGCCGGCAAGGAACAGCTAATTAAATACTGGAACCATCCTGCCGGAGAAACCATTCAGATAGCATTCAAGCCTGAAGATGGTATATTCAAGGACATCTATGGCATGACCTGCCAGCAACCGATATCCATTACGCTCCATATCACCAAGGAAGAAAACAGTTATGAACATCATACTTTCGACTTCATCGTTGGTGCGGAAGGCTACGGCAATATGGACGAAGCCATCAGAGCTGCCAATGGAAAGGCAGAAGGAAAGAGCTACAACAATACAAAGGCAGACGGACAGCGTTACTATATCTTTGTTCCGGATGGTGACTACCAGCTGACAGGAAATACCACCATTTCATGCAGTACCGACCCAAAGGATGCACCTAAAGATGAAAAGGGTGAGCCAAAGACCGACATGAACGGACAGAACAATGGTATGACGGAAATCGTAAAGTCAAATATCTCGCTGATCGGACAAAGCAAGGAAGGGGTAAGGATATGGAACCATCCTATCGTGGAAGGCATCGGATATACCGCCACCATCAACCTGCCAAAACTGGAAGGTAAGACGATTGAAGATTTCTACGTACAAGACCTCACCCTGGAAAACAAATTCGACTATTGGGGGGCTATGTCAGGACAAGATGCCAGCGGTGCCGGACGTGCAGTCGTCTTCTGCGACCGAGGCAACAGAACGGTGATGAAGAATGTTTCACTCCTCAGTTGGCAGGATACTTATTACTCCAATAACTCAAATGCCAACTATCGTGGCTACTTCGAGGGTTGCGACCTGGCAGGTGTGATTGACTGGATTTGCGGCAACGGCGACATCTGGTTTGAAAGATGCAACCTGATTCATCGCGACCGTACAGGAAATAACATAACTGCACCTAGCACCGAAGTAGGTCAGGAATGGGGATATGTATTCAACAACTGCAATATCAAGGTAGAAAATGAAGATCCCCTCAAGTTCAAGGACCAGAATTGGACGCTTGCCCGCCCATGGAACAATTCACCGGCATGTACATTCATCAATACCAAGATGTATACCCAGCCACGCAAATATGGCTGGACCAAGATGACTGCCGGTCTCAAGCTCCGATTCCATGAATTCAAGAGCATGGATGGCTATGGCAATCCGATTCCATTGGAAACCCGTTCGCTTGCCGCCTGCACTCCTGCCCCAGGTTCCGACGACTGTATCCTCACTGATACAACCGGCTATAATATCCGCAACGTGATGAGTGGTACGGATGCCTTTGAACCTCAAATTCTCTGCCGACAGATTGATGCCCAATCCGGCTTGCAATCAAATAAAAGCAGCGAAGAAGAGGTAGAAAAAGAAAAGACCGAACCGAAGAACCATATCGTGTGGGAAGATAAAATCACCATCAACGACAACCTCCTGCAATGGGAAACGATGCCTGAGGCACTCTGCTACTTCCTTTTCAAAAAGAATGAGGAAACAGGCAAATGGATCTACAAGGAGAATACGATAGAGAACCAGATCAATCTCAACGACTATGGCAATGGCTACTACTGTATACGTGCAGCCAACCAGCGTGGCGGATTGGGAGTAGCCACCAAGGAGATGCAATATGTGATAACAGACCCTTATAAACTGGACATCAAAAAGGTGGGAGAATTTAAGGAAAATGGTGTTGACTATGGCTGGTCTACCATCTGCCTGCCATTCAATGCCAAGGTTCCTGAGGAAGTAACGGCGTATGCTGCTACAGCTCACAATTACCAGGACGAGACGACCAAGGTTTCTGACCTCACCATGACGCTCACGCCAGTAGAGGTCATCAATGCCGGCAAGGGATATGTGGTTTACGGACCAGTAGATAAGCATTCCTTCCATCCTACTTCGATGGAAAGTAGTAATGCAACTATCCTGAAGGGTAACCCAACCTCAACGGATATCCCTGTAGAAAACAACAAGGGTTACGTCTTGTCATACAAGAGCACCTGGGGCATCGGCTTCTACAAATATGCCGGTTCCACCCTAGCCGCTTACCGTGCCTGGTTGCCAAAAGAAATGGTAACAAGCAGCAACCAGGATAATCTGGCACTGGGCAAGCAAAACATCCACTTCGTTTTTGCCAAGGGCGAGGATACTGCCATCCACAATCCTATCACCTGGCAGAATGATCAGGAAGATGACAAGTACTATAATCTCTCAGGACAACGGGTAGAGACGCCATCAAAGCCAGGCATCTATATCTCGAAGAAAAAGGGAAAAAAGATTATCAGATAATCTCCTTTTAAAAAGAAGGAATTAAAACTATATCGAGAAATACGATAAAATGCAAAGAGGCACGCTTCGTTTTTTTGAAGCGTGCCTCTTTTTTATATTCTTATAGAACAAGCTATAAACTATAAACTATAAATTATAAATTATAAATTATTCATCATCCCCTCCAACTTCTCCTGCGCCTCCCGCATATCTCTTTCGAAATTCACATGGTCGAGAAGGAATTCCTTCCTGCCTTGCGAAAGAAGCTGATAGAGCTGGGGATTCATCCCCTCTACATATTGCGAGATGGCATACTCTATGTCATCACGCTGCGTGGGATTGGTAGAATATTCAAACACCCGAAGCTTCTGGTGAATGAAGCAATAGGCCGACTCGATGCAATCGGCAGTAATCTGATGATTATCCATATTCCCTCCTGCTACTTTCAGTCATTCTTCCTATCACTTCACACCTTTCATCGACAGGGCGATGCGCTTGCGCTTCAAATCCACCTCTGCCACACGAACCATCACATGCTCATGGAGTTTTACCACTTCGCTCGGATCCTTGATGTATCGGTTGGACATCTGAGAAACATGAACCAAACCATCGTTGTGAACGCCTATATCAACAAAGGCACCAAATTTGGTAATGTTGGTAACGATGCCTGGCACCACCATGCCCACCTGCAAATCCTCGATGGTCTTGATGCTTGCATCAAACTCAAACTTCTCTACCTCACCACGAGGGTCCAGACCTGGCTTGTCAAGCTCTGCCATGATATCCGTCAAGGTAGGCATACCCACCTCGGCAGTTACATATTTCTTAATGTCAATCTTCTTCTGCAGAGCCTTATCCTCTACCAGTTGCTTCACGGTGACACCCTGATCCTTCGCCATCTGCTCTACCAGGGCATAACGCTCTGGATGCACGGCACTATTGTCCAAAGGATTCTTGGCACCAGGAATGCGGAGGAAACCGGCACACTGCTCGAAAGCCGATGGGCCCAGACGTGGCACCTTCTTCAACTGGGCACGAGAAGCAAAGGCTCCATTCTCCCTGCGGTATTCCACTATGTTCTTGGCAAGGGTAGGACCAAGACCACTCACGTAGGTAAGAAGATGCTGCGATGCGGTATTCAGGTTGACACCCACCGAGTTCACACAACTCATCACCACACCATCCAGACTCTTCTTGAGCTGAGTCTGATCCACATCATGCTGATACTGTCCCACACCGATGCTCTTCGGGTCAATCTTCACCAACTCAGCCAGCGGGTCCATCAGTCGTCTGCCGATACTTACGGCACCACGTACGGTGACATCCTCATCAGGGAATTCATCTCTTGCTATCTTCGAAGCCGAGTAGATAGAAGCACCATCTTCGCTGACCACATAGATATCCACAGGGTGTGGATAACTTATTTCGTGCAACCAGTCGCTGGTTTCACGGCTTGCCGTACCATTACCCACAGCCATTGCCTCCACCTGATACATCTTCACCATGCGCTGGATGGCAGCAGTAGCCTCATTTTTCTTATTACGAGGAGGATGAGGATAAACGATTTCGTGATGAATCAGATTGCCCTGTGCATCGAGACAGCAGGTCTTGCAACCATTGGCAAAACCAGGATCCACCGCCATCACTCGCTTCTGACCCAAAGGAGCGGCGAGCAGAAGCTGGCGCAGGTTATCTGCAAACACGAGGATGGCCTCTTCATCAGCCTTCTGCTTGCTCAGAGCCGCAAATTCGGTCTCGATGCTAGGCTTCAGCAAACGCTTGAAGGCATCATCCACCGCCTCGCCCACCAGCGTCTGGCACTCACCATAACCATGCACATAGTGGCGCTTCAACTTATCCTGGCACTGCTCGTCATCGGCAGAGATACTGATACGGAGGAATCCGGCAGCCTCACCACGACGCATAGCCAACAGGCGATGGGAAGAACATTTCTTCAAAGGCTCTGAGAAATCGAAGTAATCAGAAAAGCGCTGAGCTTCCTCCTCATCCTTCTTCTTAGCCACCACCTTAGAGGTGATGATAGCACCACGACGGAACTCGCCACGAATCTGGTTTCTGCTTTCCTCGCTCTCGTTCACCATTTCGGCAATAATGTCCTTAGCACCCTGCAGGGCAGCATCGGCATCCTTCACCTTGTCGCCCACAAACTTCTTAGCAGCCTGCAGCGGGTTGCGTTCACGCTGGAAGAGGAGCACCTGAGCCAGCGGTTCCAATCCAGCCTCACGAGCAATCTGTGCACGGGTTCTGCGCTTAGGTTTGAAAGGAAGATAGATATCCTCCAATTCCGTGGCATCCCAACAGTTTTCGATGCGCTCCTTGAGGGCATCCGTCAGTTTTCCCTGTTCCTCGATGGTTTTGAGGATGGTTTCCTTACGTTTCGCCATCTCCTTGAGTTTCTCGTTAGCCTGAGCGATGGCCTCGATGTTCACCTCGTCCATATTTCCCGTTTTCTCCTTACGGTAACGGGAGATAAAAGGAATGGTGCATCCCTCTTCGAGAAGCTCCAATGTATTCTCAACAGCCTGTTCACGCAATTTGAGCTGTGCTGCAATAATCTTTGTAAATTGATTCATAATATTGTTTCCTATTTTTGCGAATGCAAAGATACAAAAAATCTGTGAAATCCAAGACCGAACAGGTCTAAAATCTGTGTCATCCAAGACCGAACAGGTCAAAAATTTGTGCACATCTGTGAAATCTGTGGGAAAACAAAAAAGCCTCAGAAATCTTTCGAAATCTGAGGCTTTGATAAAAGAAGG
>ONZR01000166.1_pt1 | contig 35041 bp, 34 predicted proteins | sample 1671691 | NCBI WGS metagenome assembly ONZR01 (sample SAMN06348182, study PRJEB24527) | human gut metagenome | biome: human gut; feature: ankylosing spondylitis patient; material: feces | host: Homo sapiens | place: China | collected 2015-10 | reverse complement strand
ACCTGCCGCGGCCCTTTGACGATAAGCGGCTTTTTATCCGGATTTGCTTTCCATTTCGACAGAAAAGCGTCGATTTTGCGTTTTAGATAGAGCATTTGGTTTCACCTCTTATGAGGGTATTATACCCCGGCAGAGGAAGAAATGCAATCATCTGCACAAAATCAAAGTGAGAATTCTTAGTCTGTTCACATTTTATGAGCGAGTTATTACGGTCGAATCACATTTTTAAGGTTTTGCTGCCGTGCGGCAGAGGATGTGCAGGTCGTGCAGCTGACCGGCATCAGCAAGTCCACGCTCATCCGCAAGAGGAAGCGGCGGAATATTTGATTCTAACTGTCAGTATCAGATTACTTCTATACAGCAAAAGAGTTGGCATCAGCAGATAATCTGGCTGATGCCAACTCTTTTTTCTGTTTTAAGACAACACCGCATCGACCAGCCGATAGCAGGTGAACCCGTCCGCATCCTGATACGACTCGAACTCCCCAGTAACCGTGATATCCGCGCCGCGCGCCGGATAATCGTCCGGATAGGTCTTATCGTCCCTGCAGACAAATTCCAGACCCTGTGCACAGCAGGCGGTCGCATCCGTGACAACGCATACCACCTGCACCGGCGTATCCGGAATCGGATTACCGTTCCCGTCCAGCTGCTCGTATACGCCGAACCGTCCGGTCATTTTGATGGTCTTTCCGAAATAGCTGTCCGGGTCGTAATACAGGATGTTCGCCAGCTCGGAATAGAGCATCGTGCCGCTGAGCTCGGTCAGGTCAACCGTATCACCGGCGCCGGATTGGGTATCTGCTGCGGCGGTCTGCTGCGTGTCGGTCCGGATATCCTCGACCGGCTGACCGCAGGCGCAGAGCGAGAGCGCCAGAACACCGGAGAGCAGCGCGCAAAGCGTTTTTCTCATGCCGATGCACCGCCTTTCAGCCGTCCCGCCAGCGTAAACAGGCCGAACGCCGCGATATCCACCGCAACGATTGTCGAGCCGACCGGCGTGCCCGCCAGAATGGACAGCAGGATGCCGCACACCGCGCAGAACACCGACAGCACCGCCGAGCAGATCGTCACCGAGCGAAAGCTCTGATACACGCGCATCGCTGAAAGCGCCGGAAAAATAACGAGCGCGGAAATGAGCAGCGAGCCGACCAGATTCATCGCCAGCACGATAACGACCGCGATCGTTACCGCGATGAGCAGATTGTACAGGTTCGCTTTTGTATCGACCGCCTTGGCGAAAGCCTCGTCAAAGGTGACGGCGAAGATCTTGTTGTAAAACAGTACGAACACGATGACCACCACGACCGACAGCGCCGCACACAGCCGCACCTCCCCCCGGGTCAGAGTCAGTATCGAGGTTGAACCAAACAGCGTGCTGCACACATCGCCGGACAGGTTAGAGGAAGTAGAGAACAGATTCATCAGCAGATAGCCAAAGGCGAGAGAGCCGACCGACAGCATCGCGATTGCGGCATCGCCCTTGATTTTAGTGTTCTGTCCGGTGCGGAGCAGCAGGATGGCGCACACGACGGTAACGCCGAGCGTGAGCGGCATATCATCGGTCATGCCGATAACAGCGGCGATGGACATACCGCCGAACGCCACATGGGAAAGTCCGTCACCGATAAACGAGAAGCGCTTGAGTACGAGCGTTACGCCGAGCAGAGAGGAGCACAGCGCAATGAGTACGCCGACGATCAGCGCATAGCGCACGAACGGATACGCCCAGTAAGCAGAAAGTTTCTGGAAAACAGCCATCACTGTGCATCACCGCCTTTCGGTGCGAATTTGGTCTGATAAGCTGCCTGCGTGCCGAAAAACGGCGCGTTGCCGGTCAGCAGGATATGCGTGGCATAGCGCTCGGCGGCGGAAATATCATGCGAGATCATGATAATCGTAATGCCGTCCTCGCGGTTGAGCCGGTCGATGAGCGCGTACATTTCGGCGGCAGCTTTGGGGTCCAGACCGGTCACAGGCTCATCGAGCAGCAGGATTTTACGGGTGGCGCACAGGGCGCGCGCGAGCAGCACGCGCTGCTGCTGTCCGCCGGAAAGTTCGCGGTAGCAGCGCTTTGCAAGCGGCGTGATGTGCATTTTCTCCATCGCATCGGCGGCAAGCTGCTTTTCCGCTCTGCGGTAGAATGGGCGCAGTCCGCACCGCGCCTGACAGCCGGACAGGACGATTTCCCGCACCGAAGCCGGAAAATCCTTCTGCACATCGGTCTGCTGCGGCAGATAGCCGATGGTGTTTTTTCTCAGCCCGTGACCTGCCGCGAGCGATCCGCCGACCGGCGGCAGCAGGCCGAGAATGGTTTTCATCAGTGTGCTCTTGCCGGAACCGTTTTCCCCCACAATACACAGATAATCGCCTGCGCGGACCGTAAAATTCAGGTCACGCAGTACGGCTTGGCCGTCGTAGCCGACCGAGAGATTTTGACAGGTGAGCTGAGTCATATCAAAAATCCTCCCTTAATTCAGTGCCTGTTTGAGCACGCCGAGGTTGTTTTCCATCACGCCGAGATAGGTCGTGCCGTTGGCAGCATCCTCCGAGGTGGTGGCCTGCATGGAGTCCATCGTCAGGATGGGCTGATTCTTTGCCTTGGTGTTCTGCACGATGGTATCGGCAATCTTGTGCTGCTTTCCCTCGATGGTCAGCACGCACGGCAGGCTGAGCGCATCTACCTTTTTCGCAAGGAAGGACACGGTTTCAAAGCTGGCTTCGCTCTCAGCCGAGCAGCCCGCAAAGGCGGCATAGTAGCTCAGGCCGTAATCATCCACCAGATAGCGGAACGGGAAACGGTCCCCGAACAGAACGGTCTTGCGCTTGCCGGTGTCCACGGCGGTCTGATACGCGGCATCCAGCGCTGCAAGCCGGTCGGTGTAAGCGGTCAGATTGGCCGCATAGGTGTCCTTGTTCTGCTCGTCCAGCTCCTCGAGCGCGTTCGCGATGGCCTCGCACAGCGTTTCCGCATTCTTCAGCGACAGCCAGACGTGCTCGTCGTACTCAGGGTCGTCCGCATCGGCAGCGGCGTCCTCTTCCTCGGTTTCCATTCCTTCAACAGTTTCTTCTTCCTTAACCTGTGCGCCGAGCACATCGAGCATATTGATGACCTTCCTGTCCTTGTTCGCCGCGCCTGCCAGTGCATCATCGACCCAGCCGTCCGACTCGCCGCCGACATAAAGGAACAGGTCGCAGTCGGCAATCTTTACAATATCATCTGCGGTCGGCTGATAGCTGTGCAGGTCAACGCCGTTGTCGAGCAGCATAGTAATATCGGCATCGTCTGCCTTGTCACCGAGAATCTGACGGACCCAGTCGTATTCCGGGAAAATGGTGGTAACGACCTTCAGTTTGCCGCTGTCCTTCTCAGTGAGCGGCGTACTGCCGCAGCCGGTCAGCATACTGAGTGATGCGGTGCAGGCTAAAATCAGGGATAAAATACGTTTCATAATGGGATAAACCTCCGAATTTTTCTAAAAATGGGCGCAAAAATACAAGGGCAGTGGCAAAACCGCATAGACCTACCAAAAAGCAGGCCTTACCCTTGTAGAATACCCCTATTTAATTCGAGAGCTTTACCTTGAGGGAAACGAGCGTAAATGTGCAATCGGTTTCCGCACCGAGCGTGATCATGCGGCACAGAAGATGCACCACTGCCGCAGCGGCAGCACAGACAGCCGTAGCAGTGCCAAGGCTGTTCAGCAGGTTTTCGCAGAGGTTGATCTGGTGGCAGATGGCGCAGTCCGCGCCGGTGCAGTCATGGTCGGCCTCTGCGGTGATGAAGATAAGAGGGCACAGCATGGCAGCCAGCAGCAGCACCGCCAGCAGGATTTTCGCAATTCTGAGATGCTTTTTCATGTTGTGTCCCTCCTTTGATAACGTGATAACGGTTTTATTTGCGGCAGTTTCTGCACACGCCGAACAGCACGGTTTCGCCGCAGTCGAGCGCAAAGCCCTCGCGTTCGTCCAGCTGCGCGGTGAGCCGTGCGGCAGTTTGCTCGGACAGGTGAAAGGTCTGTCCGCATTGGGTGCAGGTCATGTGCAGCACGCCCTTGCACGGCGCGGCATCGGTGTATTGATAGAATACCTCGCGTGTGCCGGGTCTGGCACAGCGGCGCACTTTCCCCTCGGCTTCAAGTGCCGCAAGATTGCGGTAAACTGCGCTCAGGCTGATTTTTTCAGCGGCGAGCGCCTGCGTGATCTGCCGGGTGGACAGATGCTCGTCCGGGTGTTCGCTCAGATAGTGCAGCAGCGCTTTTCGCTGCTGGGTGCTGTATTTTGGCATAGCTGCCCCTCCAATCTGCGAACGATTCGCAAATTATTATAACACAGGTTTTCGGTTTGTCAATATGCGAATGGTTCGCAGATTGCAAAAAGCTACCGCCGTTTCTTCTCCCGGATGAGCGTGGACTTGCTGATGCCGGTGAGCTTGACGACTTGCGTATACGAATGGTCTTCAAGCAGAGCCATCGCATGGTCAAGCTGCTCGGTGTCGAATTTGGGCGGCCGTCCCTCGCGGAAATCGGGGTCGGTCGCGCGGGCAACCGCCTTGCCCTCCTGCGTGCGCTGCACGATCATGTCGCGCTCGAACTGCGCAAACGACAGCAGCACGTTGCGAAGAAGCGTGTTCACCGAGTCGTTTGACAGGATGCCGAGGTTCAATACGTTGATGGTAACACCCTCGTCGATCATGTCGGTGATGAGGCCGGACGCCTGCGACACGGACCGCGCGAGGCGGTCGAGCCTGGTGACGATGAGCACATCGCCGCGCCGCAGCTGTGCCCGCAGCCTGTCGAACTCCGGGCGCTCGATCTTCGTGCCGGTGAACGTGTCCGTGTAGATTTTTTCCGCGCCCGCCGCCGTCAGTGCCGCCTGCTGCGCCTCCAGACTGTTGCCGTCGCGCGCCTGCGTTTTGGTGGATACTCTCGCGTAGCCGAATGTCATGTAAATTCCCCCGTTTTCCCGGTTTTGACACCGCGAGTTTTGAATATATGTTTTGATACCTCTATTATAACTTCTGACACCTGGTTTTGCAACCGGTGGCAATACTTGAAGGTTTTGAGACCATCAAAAGGGAAACTTGAAGAGTACATATTGACATATCGCGAAAACGCGATATAATAGATGCATGGATATGATTGAAATTTGCAAAGCGCTGGGCAATGAGACCCGGCTGAATATTATGCTGTGGCTGCGCGACCCGGGCGCGCATTTTCCTCCGCAGGGACTGCACATTCCGGAAGGAGAGTCCTTCGAGGGCGGCGTGTGCGTCGGCTCGCTGTGTGATAAGGCGGCGGTGGCGCAGAGCACGATGTCGCACTATCTGGATATGCTGCAGAAGGCAGGACTGCTGGAATCCCGCCGCTACGGCAAGTGGACCTATTACCGACGCAACGAGCAGACCATCCGCAAACTGCGGGACTACATCGAGCACAAGCTGTAATATTCCGACTGCACGGGCAGGAGCGATCCTGCCCTTCTCTTGAACCGAATAAATCTACATTTCACGAAATATGAATCAATCGAAAGGAAGGATCTTCAATGCATTATAACGGTCCGATCATCCGGCCGCATACCGAGGCGAATGACCTGTTTGTGGAGGTAACAGTCGGCTGCACGCACAACAGCTGCACGTTCTGCAACTTTTACCACGGCTATCCGTTCCGCATGGCGCCGCTGGAGCAGGTCGAGGCGGATCTGCAGGAGGCACGCCGCTACACGGACGACCCGGGACGGATCTGGGCGTCCGGCGGCAACCCGTATGCCATGTCTACCGAGCGTTTGGCAGAGCTGGGACGTCTGTTCAAGAAATATTTCCCGAACACGCCGCTGGCGACCTATGCCCGCGTGGACGACCTGAACCGCAAGACGGTGGAGGAAATGCAGTATCTGCGCGACTTCGGCTGGGACGATCTGGTCATCGGCATTGAAAGCGGCGATGATGATGTGCTCCGCCATGTCAACAAGGGCTACACCGCTGCCGATATTCTGGAGGGCTGCCGCCGTCTGGAGCAGGCAGGCGTGCGCTACCGCGTGATCTATCTGGGCGGACTTGCCGGAAAAGGGCACGGGATCGAGACCGCGCACCGTACTGCCGTGCTGCTCAATCAGCTGCACCCGTATTACCTGTTCCTGACCACGGTTTCCGTGCTGCCGGGTACCGAGCTGTATGAGGAGCGTGCCCGCGGCGAATTTGTCGAAATGGGCGAGCGCGAACGTCTGGACGAGCTTATCACCCTGCTGGACAAGATGAAAAACGATATCCGCGTATTTCAGGTGCCGAACACAACGTGGATCACCTTTGACATCGACCTGCAGAAGGAAAAGGCGGACGTTCTGCCGCAGCTGCGCCGGATCCGAGATGAAACGACCGACGAGGACGAGGCGCGCATGCAGGCGTACCGCGATTCCATGACCGGCGTATAAAAACGCGGTTTTTCGTATCAAAATATACAGAATAGTTCTATATCAAATGCTTGCACCGCCCTCTGAAATATGATACAATATTGTTACGGGCAAGAGATGATATATAGGGGAATTGATACCATTTTTTGATATAGGACGATAACTATGGCAAATTTTAAGTACAAACAGTTAGCCGACTGGCTGAAAGACCAACTGAAGAATGGCACATTTCTTGCCGGACAGAAAATACCGACAGAATCTGATCTGGCGGAGCAGTTCGCGCTCAGCCGCCGCACGGTGCGGCAGGCGGTGCTCATGCTGGAGGAGGAAGGCTATCTGCACCGGATCCAGGGCAGCGGTACCTACGTTACCGAACGGGCAGAGGAGCTTGCACCCGAAAAACCCGAGCCGGCAGCACCGGCAAACAAGCTGATCGGCATTATGCTGAGCGGCGCGCAGCTTTACATCTTTCCGGAGATCGTGCGCGGCGCTTCGGAATATCTGGCGAGCAAGGGCTATCTGCTGAACATGATGTTCAGCGATAACGATTATAATAACGAGCGCAAGCTGCTCGGCAATCTGCTGGCGGCAAAGCCGGCGGGCATTCTGCTGGAGCCGGTCAATCCGGCGATGATCTCGTATAATTACGAGGTCTATGACCAGATCATGCAGAAAACGCCGCTGATCTTCCTGCACAAGGATTATTCCACGCTTGCACCCGCGCTTTCTCTGCATGACCGAGAAGGCGGACGCATTCTGACCGACTATCTGCTGGATCAGGGTCATACGCAGATCGGCACGATCTTTGCCTTTCACGAGCAGACCGGTCAGTCGCGCTATCTGGGCATGCTGGACGCGCTGAACGCGCGCGGCATTTCGCACAGCGAGGAGCTGGAGATCTGGACGCAGCGCGGCAAGGTAGAGGATCTGTTCCAGCCGACCGGCAATCTGCCGCTCATGCGCATGCTGAAAAAGGCAACGGCGATCTTCTGCCACGATGACCGTATCGCCTATATGCTGATCCCGTATCTGCGCTCGATCAACGTCCGCGTGCCGGAAGATATTTCGGTCGTCGGCTATGACGACTGTCTGTATTCAACGCTCGATGTGAAGATCACGACCATGACACACCCCAAGATCCAGTACGGCGTGAACGCCGCAAAGGCAATGCTGGAACTGATCGAATCGCCGGAGACCTTCGATATTACAAAATACGAGGTCATGCCGGAGCTGGTCGTCCGCAGCACGGTAGCGCCGATCGCCGGCGCGGTCCCTGTCCCGGAAGAGAAGCAGGCACCGGAAACAGAAGAAAAAACAGAATCAGAATAACGGAAACCCGGCTTTCCCATAACGGAAAGCCGGGTTTTTCTTCGATCGAGAGGCTGTTAAAAACAGCCTCAAGCAAAGGAGGCAATGCATTACGCACTGCCTCCTTGCTCTTTTTAAGGGAGATGTTAGATAACTTTGGTTTACTGACGGACAACCGCCTCGTTCCGGTACTTGATGAAGGTAGAAATACCGTTCAGTACGAAGTAGCAGATGGTCAGGATAAATGCAATGCTCTTGAAGGTAACAACGGTCATGCTGCCCATGTAGGTCATGAGTGCGATGACAACGATACCAGCCAGAACGATATAGGCGATAACCGAAAGAACGGTGGTGAAGCCCGCGTTCTTGACCGGCTTGTTTTCGCCTGCTGCCAGAGCCGCTTCTGCGTCGCGGTCTACGAGTTCCTTCAGTGCCTGCTCGAATGCAGCATACTCTGCCTGCTCCTTGCTGTAATTGCCGCGGGCGCCCATTGCGCCGGCGAGAACGACGTAGAGAACAGCCGAGATGATGTACTCCGGAATGAAGATGAAGTTGCGGTGCAGCAGACCGCTCTTCAGCATAGCGAATGCGAATACAACACTGACGATCCACGTGATAACGGCTGCCCAGTTGATGTTCTGCTCCTTGTACATGAACCAGAAACGGGTGTAGCCGATTTTCGGGAACAGATAGTGCTCGACAATGCAGATCGCGCCGACGCCGACGACTGCCCAGCCGAGGATGGAAACGATATCGCCGATGTTGGTCATGCCGGGGAAGCATGCGAGGATGGTCATCAGCGCACCGACAATATAAGTGACCTGCTTATACGAAAGCTTGGGCATAAGGGTGTTGAGTGCCAGTGCGAAACGGTAAATGGTCGGGTTTGCGGTTGTCCAGCCTGCAACGACTACGGCACAGATACCGGTCATGCCGAATACGGTGTTGGTAACAGCGCCCGGATCGAGTACGGAAAGCGAGGTGCGCAGAACAGCTGCTGCCGTTGCGCCCATGATCGCAACCGTTACCCATGCGAAGAAGTGACCGACAAACATGCCGATGGCGGTGATATAGCCGTACTTATAGTTCTTTGCGAAGCGGAACAGACCCATATCGTTGCAGCCCATGTGCCATGCAAGGTTGCACAGCCAAGCGAAGCAGGCAACATGTGCGATGGTGTAAGGCTCGGCATTCGGGTTGCCGCTGCCGACGTTGCTGTTGAAGATGTTCCAGATATCAGCAAAGGAGTTGATCTCCACGCCGGTAGCCTGTGCAATCTGCGGGAGCGCTACAACAGCGCCGACGAAGAAGATCGCGATCATCCAGGGTACACAGGTGGAAGAGAACTTTGCGCAGGCGTCAAAGCCGTTTGCCGCAACGATGGTAACGATAATGCCGAGAATGACAACAATGATCGGGAAACCGATGTGTGTCGGGTACCACTCGTGCTGGATCGGAATGCCGGCGGTCTCACGGATCGCGGTACTGGAAACACAGATACCGGACGCCGCATGCGTGATACGGCAAAGGCTCCATACTAAGTTATAAACCTTCTGTGCGTGCGGACCGGGGGATCTTTTTCAGATAGCTGTACAGGGTCAGGCGCGTGCTGGTGCCCAATGTAGCACAGCAGAAGGTGAAGGACAGCATTGCCAGAATGTTGCCGATGATCAGACCCAGAATGATGGATTTCGCAGAGCAGCCCCATGCTACCAGCGTTGCGCCGATAACAAACTCCTGTTGCAGCGATATGCTCGCCGCCGTACAGACCGAAGAAGTTGCCGACGCTGGACAGATTCTTTTCTGAGACAGGACGATCGACCAGAGGCACCGCATTAGGATTTAAATTTCTCCTTTTTCCTCCCTTTGGGAAAAAGGAGGAGGAGCAGCAGAATTCTGCTGCTCCTCAATAGAAGTCTACTTATTCTCTATTTTACTCCATTACCTTGCCGCCGGCAATAAGAATACCGTTGCCGTTGATGTAAGCGGAGCGGTCATCGCACAGGAATGCGACCAGCTCGCCGACTTCTTCCGGCTCAGCAAGACGACCCATCGGAATGGTGCCTTCCATCTCGGTGAAGTACTCGTCAACCGTCTTGCCTTCCGCAGCGCCGCGCTGTACGAAGGAGTTGCGTAGCAGCGGGGTATTGATATGACCCGGGCATACGGCAACAGCGGTAACGCCGTACTTGCTCAGCTCCATTGCCATTACGTGGGTCATCATCAGAACAGCAGCCTTGGACATGCAGTAGAAGCCGTTAGTCGCCTCTTCCTTGAGTGCGGAAATAGAGGAAGTGCTGATAATGCGGCCTTCGCCGTTTGCCTTCATGTGCTTTGCCAACTCGGAAGCTACGATATAAGCGCCCTTGATGTTAACGTCAACGATCTGGTTGAGCACATCGTCCTCGCAGTCGATCAGCAGGCTGGAGCGGCAGATACCGGCGTTGTTGAACAGGCAGTTGATCTTGCCGAAAGCCTTAACGCCTGCCTCAACCGCTGCAGCGACCTGCTTGCGGTCGGTGGTGTTTGCCTGTACGGCAATCGCCTGACCGCCTGCCTCGTTGATCTCCTGTGCGGTCGCTGCTGCGCCGTCCAGATTCATATCAACGGCGATCACCTTTGCGCCGTAGCCTGCGCATACCTTTGCAGCTGCCTTGCCGATACCGCCTGCTGCGCCCGTAACAAAAAGCACCTTGTCCTGCAGCTTCATAGTTGATTTCTCCTTTTCCTTGTCATTTTTCTTTCTTGCTCTGTAAATGAACTGCGTCAGTCTTTAGCGGCCTTCGCAGATTTTACATAATTGGAGTCCTCGTTGAGCTGTACGATCTCGCAGCAGATACCGTCCGGATCGCGGGAGTATACCCAGCGCCATACCAGCTCACCATCGCGGACACAGTCGTTGATTTCGGAGTGGAACACAACGCCTTCGTCCTTCAGCTTTTTGTAAATGCCCTCGATATCGTCAACATTCACTGCGATATGCGCGGAACCTGCGATGGACGGGTTGCCGTGATACGGAACATTGGTCTCCGGCACCAGATACTGCAGGAACTCGATCTGCAGACCGGCGAGATCGACCATAGCAACCTTGAGCTTGCCGTAGGGATCCTTGAGCATATCGCCCATTACGTACTTGCCCAGCTCGGGACCTTCGTCAACTGTCTGGGTCAGCAGCTTGCCGCCCAGCAGGTCGCAGTAAAAGTGCAGGCTCTTGTCCATATCCATAACGGTATAGCTCATATGCCCGATTCCGACTACTTTTGCCATATTGTTTCCTCCTCTGATTTGGATCAGATGTTTTGCTGCCTTCCGGCGGTGTCGGGATCCTGCCCGATACCATAAGAGAAACAAAACATACCATGATTTATCCCTCTTGCAGCAAAAAAGATAATGTATTGAGTTGAACCGGCTCGTTGGTATGGCTTTATTATAGGCATAATTGCCCGAAAAAGGCAAGTGAATAATGTTCTTTTTTTAACAATTCTACGATATGAATAGATTTCTCTTTTTGAAATTGTGGCAACAGAAGATACTATTATACGAAAGCCACAAAAAAGTTGTTTCATTTTATAACAATACCAATAAAGTGAAAAACACCGCAGTTTGATAAAAAAGTAACAATATGATAAAAGGATATATTACGGTGATTTTTCGCCGAAATACGACTTTGATAACAATATAGCAAACATAATCTGCAAATAAGTTAGCAGCAACTTACTTGCTTGGAATGATAAAAGATATCTGTTTTACGGTATGAACGATGTGCAATTAGCATATAAAAGATACAAATATATTGTAAAATATGCAGAAAGGTGATTTATTTTGAAAATTACTATTGTTTTTTCAAGACAAATAGATATAATTTAAGTCACAAGGGAACAACAAATATTCCAAAATCCTCAAGGCAGGTTGCATCGTCCGAAGTAAGCAGAGAGATTGCTCCGGCACAAGCGAAATCATCGCGTTCACACCGCCAGATCATGTAACAACAAGATCCGGATATTCATTATATCAAACAGAAAGAACAATATCAAGCAGAAAGAACATCTTTGCTTTACATCATCTGCGGGCAGGCGGTTTTCACTGATGAGATGCGCTAATAAGAAAGGAGAAAAATCATGAAAGCAAACATCGCGTTTATGTATGGTCCGAAGGACCTCCGAATCGAAAACGTAGAGGTGCCGGAGCTCAAGCCCAATCAGATCCTGATCAAGACGAAGGCATGCGGTATCTGCGGTTCCGACGTACACTGCTATCTGGGCGAGTCCGCTGAGGGCCGTTACGACATTGCACCGTACACGCCGGGTCACGAGGTAGGCGGTCAGGTCATCGGTATCGGCTCGGACGTTTCCACCTTCAAGGTAGGCGACAAGGTAACCGCAGAGTGCGTTCTGGCTTGCGGCCACTGCGCAAACTGCAAGGAAGGCCTCATGCCCTCCGCTTGCCTGAATTTCCGTGAGCTGGGCTTCCGTCCGGACTCCCCCGGCGGCATGGGCGAGTATATCGTGATCGAGGAAGAGTACGCTTACAAGATCCCGGACGACTGGTCTTATGACTGGGGTGCCTGGGTTGAGACCTTCTCCATCGGCTACTTTGGTATCTGGGGCAACGGCGGCTACATCGACGCTTCCGATTACGCTCTGATCATGGGCGCAGGTCCGGTAGGTCTGTCCGCTGCGATGGTTGCTAAGACTTCGGGTGCAAAGGTCGTTGTTGCAGACGTAAACGCAGTCCGCCGCGAGCGCGCACTCAAGTTCGGCGCAGACGTTGTTCTCAATCCGATGGATCCGGATTACTACGATCAGATCAAGGAAGCAACCGACGGCCACGGTCCTTCCGTTATCGCTGAGGCGTCCGGCAGCAACGCTGCACTGGCTGCGATCTTTGACGTTGCAGGTCACAGCTGCCGCGTAAACCTGATCGGTCACTCCATCGGCAGAAAGGTTCCGGTAGAGATCGGCAAGACCATCTGGTCCACCCTGAAGATCAAGGGCTCCGGCGGCACCAAGAACTGGATGCAGCGCACCATCCGTTTCATGAACCAGATCAAGGACCGCTACAACTTTGACGAGCTGACCACCCACCATATTCCGTTCATGGAGCTGGATAAGGGCATGGATCTGGCGATCAACCATCCGGAAGAAGCATTCAAGGTTATGCTGACCTTCGAGGATTGAGTTTCCTCCGATGAATACCGACTATTCCAACACGGACGGCTCCCCGATGGAGCTGATGATGGATTACTATGCACGGCGTGCAAAGGGCGGCGCAGGACTGGTAGTGGTAGAATCCACGACCATTGATCCGACTTCCCGCAACCACGGCGCACAGTCTCAGTTTTCGGATACCTCGTATATCCCGCTTTCCTCCAAGCTGGTGGACAAGATCCATCGCTACGGCGCAAAGGCTGCCATCGAGCTGACGCACTTCGGTGCAGACGGAACGGTCAGCTCAGGCGGCGAGGAACCGGCACCGTCCGATGTTACCTCCCGCGGCGCATAGTATGCCGTTCATGCGATGACGATCGACGATATCCACGCCATGCAGGAGCAGTACGTACAGGCAGTTGTCAACGCAAAGAGCGCCGGCTTTGACGCCGTTACGTTCCACGCAGCACACGGCAACATCATGCCGGAGTTCTTCTCCACCCTGTACAACAAGCGTACCGACTGGTACGGCGGCAGCCTGGAAAACCGCGTCCGCTTTGCCCGCGAGATCGTAGAGATGGCGCGCAAGGCAGTCGGTCCGGCATATCCGCTGATCATGCGTATTTCCGGCGACAAGGTCGTTATCATCGGCGGCGGCGCGACCGGCTGCGAGAGCGCAGAGTTCTTCGGTGCGCAGGAGTACGAGCTGAATGTACACCGTCTGAAGAATTTCGCCGGTGATCTGGATATCACCGTTACCCATAACGACAAGTTCCACAACAAGGACGTTACCATCGTTGAGATGATGCCCGAGCTGGGTATCGGCATGGGCGACTTTGAGAAGCGCATTCTGTTCGCAACGCTCAAGGAAAACGGCGTAAAGAGCATGGTGAACACCAAGGTCTGGAACATTGACGACGGCGTTGTCCGCGTAGTGGACAAGAACCGCGGCGACGTAGTAGAGCTGCCGGCGGATACCGTTATCCTGGCAGGCGGTCTGCGCCCGACCAGCATTGATACGTCGAACGTCACCATTCCGGTATACTCCATCGGCGACGCAGACCGTCCGGGCCGCATTATCAATGCGCTGCTCCAGGCGTACTGCACCGCACGAGAGTTCTAAATATTCTATTCCAATATAAGCTCCGATCCATTTCAATCTATCCAATCAAAAATTCCAAAAAAGGAGAGACAGATCATGTCGAGAAAGACCTACAAAAAGGAAATCATGGGCGAGACCTGGTGGATGACCGATTACCCGCGCATCCAGTTTGAGAACACCAGCAGCGGCCTGCTGAAAAAGCGTATCTGGGAGGCAAGCGTTGAGGAGATCGACAAGATCCTCGAGGACTACGGTCTGCCGGCAGAGTCCGAACTGGGCAAGGGCGGCACCTACATCCAGAACACGCCGCGCCACATCGCAATGGAGAAGCGCCGTAAGAACGACGTTGTCCTGATCCCGATCGGCACCACCGAGAACCACGGCATTCACAACCCGTCCGGTCTGGATACCTACATGGTAACCCAGATCTGCGAAGGCGTTCGCCGCAAGACCGCAAAGATGGGTATCGAAGTTGCGCTGGCTCTGCCTCCGATCAACTACGGCGGCCATCCGTACCACCACGTTGCAATGCCCGGCACTTACATGGTGACCGAGGAAGTTGTTCGCGAGACCCTGATCTACACCATGCTCGGTCTGTGGGATGACGGCTACCGCAAGTTCATTCTGGTAAACAACCACGGTCATAAGTGGATGCTCGAGTCCGCTGTACAGGAATTCTTCAAGCGCTATCAGCTGCCGGCGATCGTTTCCGAGCTGGAGTGGCACCGTGCGATCCGTGAGTTCTGGGTACCGATCGACGAGCCGGATTCTCTGACCACCCACTTCGTACACGCAGACGAGGCAGAGACCGCCGTTGCAAACTTCCTGTTCCCGGATATGGTAGATATGAGCGTATGCGTAGACGCACAGCCGAAGAATCTGGCGCTGGCAGGTCACTACGATACCTCTGTTGACTCTTACGCACGTCCGCATACCTGGTCCGAAGGCGAAGGCCACAACGTCATCGAGCGTTACGGTACGCCGGAAGGTGTCGTAGGCTATCCGAGCCGCGGCGACGCATTCAAGGCAAAGCGCCCGATCGCAGCGATCTGCGAGTACATCACCCTGATGATCCAGGAAATGCTCGAGAAGTATCCGGCAGGCACCGCACCGGTAGAGGGCTTCACCACCCGTCCGGCAGAAGAGGTTGCAGGCTGCTTCAAGGAGCCGCTGAGCGAGGGCTGGGTATCCGTACACGAGCTGCCCAAGCGCGGTATCTTCACCCGATAACTGACGAAAAAGCTGCGTAAACAGCGAAAATAAGAGAATAGCGGAGGCATTTCGCCTCCGCTGCTCTCAAACTATAACGAACAGGAGGGCTTATGTTATGCTGAGTGACGCCCGAATCAATGAACTGAAACGATTTGCCGGAGAGATCCGAATGGAGACGCTCAAGGCGATCTCCCATGTACCGTCCGGACATCTGGGAGGCGCACTGTCCATGGCAGAGGTTCTCTCCGTACTGTATGGGGAGCAGCTCAAGTGCGACCCCGAAAATCCCAAGTGGGAGGACCGCGACTGGCTGGTTCTTTCCAAGGGACACTGTGGTCCCGGTTTGTATGCAGCGCTAGCGCTCAAGGGATTTTTCCCGATGGAAATGCTGGAAACGCTCAACAAGCCGCATACCGATCTGCCGAGCCACGCAGACCGCAACCACACTCCCGGCATTGATATGTGCACCGGCTCTCTGGGTCAGGGCGCGTCCACTGCCGCAGGCGTTGCGATGGGCATGAAAATGGACGGCAATCCGAATTACACCTATCTTATCCTCGGTGACGGCGAGCTGGACGAGGGTCAGGTATGGGAAATGGCGCTTTTCGCCAATACGAAACATCTGGACAATCTGATCGCGTTTGTTGACTACAACAAGCTGCAGATCGACGGCCGTACGGATAACGATGATGTGTGCAATCTGGGCGATATCGCGGCGAAGTTCGCGTCCTTCGGCTGGTATGCACAGACGGTAAACGGCCATGAGGTGGCAGAGATCAACGAAGCCATCGAAAACGCAAAGAAGAACACCGGCTGTCCCTCGGTGATCGTTCTGGATACGATCAAGGGATACGGCTGGAGCAAAACAGCAGGTCAGGTCGGCAGCCACAGCCGCGGCGTATCGCCGGAGGATCTGGCAGAGGCACTGGCAGAAATTCAGGCGGCAATGCCGCCCGAAGGCAAGTAAAAGGAGGCTGAAAGCATGGATCAGGTCATTTTAGCAAAGGAAAACGGCAATGACGTATCGGATATGCGCACAGCCTACTGCGAGGCAATGGTCGAGCTGGCGGAAAAGGACAGCCGGATCGTAGCCGTTGACGCAGACCTTATGAGTGCGATGGGCATGAAGCCTTTCGCAAAGCAATTCCCCGAACGAACGGTGGACTGCGGCATTCAGGAAGCGAACATGATCGGCGTGGCATGCGGCCTGTCGGTCTGGGGCAAGATCCCGTTTGCGCACACGTTTGGTCCGTTCTGCACGCGCCGCGCCTGCGACCAGATCTTTATGTCCGGCGCATACAACAAGGCGAATGTCAAGGTGGTCGGCTCCGACCCCGGCATTACGGCAGCGTACAACGGCGGCACACATATGCCGTTCGAGGATATGGGCATTATGCGCGGCATTCCGACCATGACGGTCGTGGAGCCGACGGATATTGTAATGCTCAAGAATCTGATGCCGCAGATCGCGGACACCTACGGCATGTTCTACATGCGTCTGGTGCGCAAGGGCGTCAGAAAAGTGTATGAACCCGGTTCTACATTCACTATCGGCAAGGCAGTACACCTGCGGGAAGGCAAGGACGTTACCATCATCGCAAGCGGCTACTGTGTTGCGGAGGCGATCAGCGCGGCGAAGATCCTGCAGGAGCAGGGCATTTCGGCACGCGTGCTGAATATGTTCACCTGGAAACCGCTGGACGAGCAGGCTGTCATCGAGGCAGCGGCGGAAACCGGCGCGATCGTTACGGCAGAGAACCACAACGTGATCAACGGTCTTGGTTCTGCGGTGAGCGAGGTGCTGGCAAAGCACAACCCGGCTCCGGTCGAAATGGTCGGCGTACAGGACGAGTTCGGCGAGGTAGGTCCGGTAGATTATCTGCGCGAGCGCTTCGGACTGACGGACGAGAACATCACTGCGGCAGTGCACCGCGTTCTTCAGCGCAAACATTAATTTGCAGGAATGTGCCGAACTTGTATTGCAATACACTTCTATTTTAATTTTATCTCTCTTTCCAATGCTACAATGCTACTATGTACTCAATACTCAATTCCCTTAAACCCCTTGGCACATTCTGATTCACACCTTTTTTCTTCTAACCCCGGCATGACACGGTGATGCAGCGCCGTGTCATGAACAGGGTAGAGCAATGCAAGTTTCGGCGTAATAATAGATAAGACAAGCCTATTGTAAAGCCGCCTGTTTCAGAGCGGGCGGCTTTTAGTCTTTCGATCGAAACCACGCTTCCGATCGAATTTCCGAAGAAAAACCGCACGAAGCATAAAAATAGAATCACAGCTTTTATTTTCACCAGCAACAGGAGATGTACGATATGAAAAGCTTTAAGATCGTGCCGGCGATCGCGGAATACAGCGATTTTGCGGCATTTGCGAAGGAAATAAACCTCGGTCCCACCGACCTGATTCTGACCAACGAATACATTTACGAACCCACAATCGCGGCGCTGAACCTCGGCTGCCACACCTGTTTTCAGGAGAAGTTCGGCGGCGGCGAGCCGACCGACATCATGGTAGACGCGATCCTCGACAGCCTGCGCGGCAAGAAGTTTGACCGCATTATCGCGGTCGGCGGCGGCACGATCATTGATATCGCCAAGGTGCTTGCCGTTGTGGACAGCACGGACAACGTGGACAGCCTGTATGACAATATGTCCGGTCTGCGCAAGGTGCACAAGCTGTTCATCGTACCGACCACCTGCGGCACCGGTTCGGAAGTGACCAACATTTCTATCATCAACCGTACGACCAAGGGCGTCAAGGTCGGTCTGGTATCGCCCACCATGTTTGCGGACGAAGCCGTCCTCATTCCGGCAATGCTGAACAGTCTGCCCTATCCGGTGTTTGCGACCTCGTCCATTGACGCAATGGTCCACGCCGTAGAAAGCTACCTTTCTCCGAACGCATGCGCACTGAGCGAACTGTTCTCGGAAAAGGCGCTGCACCTCATTCTTTCCTGCTGGAAGGACGCCGTACAGAAGGGCGGCAAGGACGCATGGAAGGAGCACGCGCTTGAATTCCTGCGCGCCTCCAACTACGCCGGCATTGCCTTCGGTCACGCAGGCTGCGCGGCAGTTCATGCGATGGCGTATCCGCTCGGCGGCGTGCACCACATTCCGCACGGACAGGCAAATCAGCTGATGTTTGCGGACGTTATGCGCAAGTACCAGCAGAAAAAGCCGGTCGGCAAGATTAATCAGCTGGAAAAGCTGCTTGCAGCCGAGCTGGGCACCCAGCCGGTATTCGCGCTCAACGCGCTGTACGAGCTGATGGACGATGTGCTCAAAAAGGCGCCGCTGCGCGAGCACGGTGTCACCGAAGACGAGCTGCCGGCATTTGCAAAGAGCGTCATCGAAACCCAGCAGCGTCTGCTCGGCAACAACTATGTGGAGCTGACCGAGGAAGATCTGCTTAACATCTACCAGAAGGCGTTCTAAACCCAAGGAGGAACGGTTATGGAATGGACAAAATATTATCAGGAGCACACGCTGACACCGGAGCAGGCAGTTGGTCTGATCCATGACGGCGACCGCGTTGTATTCGGTCACGCGGTCGGCGAACCGATCATCTTCCAGCGCACCATGGCAGAAATGGCGGAGCAGTTCCATGATGTCGAGGTCGCGCACATGGTTTACCTCGGCTCGGGCGAGTATCTCCAGCCGGGCATGGAGAGCCACTTCCGCCACAATGCACTGTTTGTCGGCGGTCCGGCGCGCAAGGCAATTGCGGAGCACCGTGCAGACTACACGCCGGTGTTCTTCTCGGACGTACCGCGCATGTTCCGCGACGGTACGCTGCCGATCGACGTTTTTGCCTTCACCTGTTCGCCTCCGGACGAGCGCGGTTATGTTTCGCTCGGTCTGTCCTGCGATTACAGCCTGCAGGCAGTAAAATCCGCAAAGACGGTCATTGCAGAGATCAATCCGAATATGCCGCGCACCTATGGAGAGAGCTTCATTCATGTTTCCGAGATCGACGGCTTCCTGTGCGCATGGGAGCCGCTGCCCGAGTCCAGACCGCCGGTCATCGGCGAGGAAGACCGCGCCATCGGCAGATATGTTGCCGACCTGATCCGGGACGGCGACTGCCTGCAGCTTGGTATCGGCGCTGTGCCGGACGCGGTATGCTCGTTCCTCGGCGACAAAAAGGATCTCGGTCTGCACACCGAGATGATCTCGGACGGCGTGCTTCCGCTGCTTGAAAGCGGCGTTATCAACGGCAAGCGCAAGCAGCGTGATGTCGGCAAGGTATGTGTTACTTTCCTGATGGGCACCAAGAAGCTGTACAAATATGTCGATAATAACCCGATCATCAACATGCTGCCGGTCGATGTGTGCAACAATCCGGCGGTCATTTCGGAAAATGACAACGTGGTCTCCATCAACTCCTGCGTAGAAGTTGACCTGCAGGGTCAGGTCTGCGCGGAAGCCATCGGTCTGCGGCAGATTTCCGGTATCGGCGGTCAGATGGACTTTGTGCGCGGCGCAAACCTGTCCAAAGGCGGTCGGTCCATTATCGCGCTGCACTCCACCACCGCGGACGGCAAGCACTCCAAGATCGTGGCGAACCTGACCGAAGGCGCGCCGGTAACGACCAGCCGCTGCGATGTAAACTGTATCGTCACCGAGTACGGCGTGGCGCAGCTGCGCGGCAAAACGCTGCGCGAGCGTGCACAGCAGCTCATCGCCATCGCACACCCGAAGTTCCGCAAGGAACTTGCCGAGGAGTACGAAAAGCGCTTCGGTCTCAAGCTGGAAGAGCCGGCTTCCGAAAAGGCTGCTGTTTAATTTCATATGGACTTACATCGGCCGGACGATTCCCCCATATATCCGGCACAGGGAAATTCCCCTAAGTTTCCGTTGTGCCGCAGCAAATCATTTTTGTACAATGCTCCGAAAAAACAGTTCTCGGTTTTTCGGAAAATTCCCTTTATGTTCATGTCTCCTCATGATTTGTCGGCCGGTGTGTTTCCAAATATAATCCCTACATGAAAATGCAGGGAAATCTGTTCCGGGATAAGAAAGAAGGAATCCTTATGATGACAAAAGACCAGTATATCGAGTCCCTGCGCAAGCTGAACCTCAACCTGTACAGCTTCGGCAAGAAGGTCGAGAACGTCGTGGACAACCCGATCGTTCGTCCGTCGCTCAACTCCTTTGCCGCGACCTATGAGCTTGCAGAGGACCCGCAGTATGAAGATTTGATGACCGCGACCTCCAACCTGACCGGCAAGAAGGTAAATCGCTTTACCCATCTGCACCAGTCCACCGATGACCTGATCAAAAAGGTAAAAATGCAGCGTCTGCTCGGTCAGAAGACCGCAGCCTGCTTCCAGCGCTGTGTCGGCATGGACGCGGCAAACGCGGTTTACTCGACTACGTTCGAGACGGACGAGGCTTGCAGCACCAAGTATCACGAGAATTTCGTCAAGTTCTGGACCGATGTGCAGAACAATGACTGGGGTGTTGACGGCGCCATGACCGACGTCAAGGGCGACCGCGGTCTGTCTCCGTCCAAGCAGGCGGATCCCGACCTGTTCCTGCACGTTGTCGAGCGCACCGCTGACGGCGTTTACGTTACCGGCGCGAAGGCGCACCAAACCGGCTATCTGAACAGCCACTACGTTCTCGTCATGCCGACCATTTCCATGCGTGAAGGCGACGAAGATTACGCGATTTCCTTCGCATGCCCGACCGATGCGGAAGGCATCACCCTGATTCTGGGCCGTCAGTCCTGCGACACTCGCAAGACCGAGGAATACAACGACATTGATGTCGGCAACAAGGTTTACGGCGGTCACGAGGTTCTGGTTATTTTCGACCGTGTATTTATCCCGAATGACATGATTTTCCTCAACGGCGAGACCCAGTTCGCAGGCATGATGGTAGAGCGCTTTGCAGGCTATCACCGTCAGTCCTACGGCGGCTGCAAGGTTGGTGTAGGCGATGTGCTCATCGGCGCTACCGCACTGGCAGGTGAGATGGCTGGCTCTGCAAAGGCTTCTCATGTTAAGGATAAGCTGATCGAGATGACCCACCTGAACGAAACCCTGTACTGCTGCGGCATTGCATGCTCGTCTCAGGGCACCAAGACCAAGAGCGGCAACTACCTGATCGATCTGCTTCTGGCGAACGTCTGCAAGCAGAATGTCACCCGTTTCCCGTACGAGATCGCGCGTCTGGCACAGGATCTGGCCGGCGGCATCATGGTTACTCAGCCGTCCGAGGCAGATTACCGCAACCCGGCAACCCACGATTACATCGAGAAGTACCTCAAGGGTGTGGCTTCCGTTCCGACCGAGGACCGCATGCGTCTGCTGCGCCTGATCGAGAACATGACCATGGGCACCGCTGCTGTCGGCTACCTGCCCGAGTCCATGCACGGCGCAGGCTCGCCGCAGGCACAGCGCATTATGATCGCCCGTCAGTCCAACATGGAAATGAAGAAGGAACTGGCGAAGAAGATCGCGCGGATCAAGTAAATCAACGTCATTTCTGTAGGTCTGCCGTGCCTGTGACGGCGCTCCGGTTCCATGTCAAAAGTGGAGTATGTCTGACCGGAACGCAGGAGCAGCACAGCAGACGCACTGAAAACAGCACACAAAAGGAGGCAGCGTGATATGGCAAAACTCATCGGTTTATACCTTCTGACAATGGTATTCATGGCATTTTTGTTCATTGCACAAGCCTCTTCGGGCTTTATCGTACAGACGTTTCCGCTCTGGTAGCATGCCGGGAAGGAGGAAAACAGCATGACACTTTCCATCGCGGTTTACAGCTTTGTCGTTATTATGATCGCCTACATCGTCAAGGGACTGGTCGGCTTCGGTGATCCGCTGCTGTCCAATCCGCTTTTGGCAATGCGGCTGGACAACAAGGACATCACACCGGCGCTGCTGCCGGTGTCGCTGATCCTCAACGCGGTCATCGTGTGGAAGAACCGGCATTCGCTGGCGCTGCGCACGGTCGCGCCGATCGCATTCTGGGTCATGCTGGGTACGATCCCGGGCACGCTGCTGCTCAAGGTGAGCGCGCCGTGGATCCTCAAAGCGGTCCTCGGTGTGTTCATCATGGGTCTGGGCGTGGAAATGCTCACCCGTAAGGAAAACAGCTCATCGCAGCCGAACGCCGTCGCACAGGCGGTCATCTGCCTTGCGTCCGGTATGATGGGCGGACTGTTCGGGATCAATCTGCTGTTTCTGGTCTATCTGGAGCGTACCGCAAAGGGCAGAGGAGAATTCCGCGGCAGTATCTGCTTCGTGTTCCTCGTGGAGAACATTTTCCGCATGATCGTGTACGGCGCAAACGGCGTGTTCACGCCGCTGAGCTGGCAGATCGCGGCGCTGTCCATTCCGGCGGCGCTCATCGGCATGTGGATCGGCGGCTGTATCGACCGCCATATCGACGAGACCCAGATCCGGCGGATCATTATTTATGTGTTCATCCTCGGCGGTCTGAGCGTGCTGGTAAAGGCGCTGCTGAGTATGTAATATCCGGCTGCTGAAAACACAGGCAGACCGAAAGTTACTTTCGGTCTTCCTTTGATATACATATTTCATTGAAACAATATGCAAAACGAAGGAGGCAATGATGAAAAGATGAAATGGGACATTATTATCTGCGTTGTGGTATTCAACGTAGCAGCCATGCTGATTGCCGGCTGGTATACCAATCGCAGTAATAAGAAGCAGAATCAAACTTTGGATATGGCAACCGGCGGACGCAGTCTAGGTGCGTTTGCGGTCGGTTCAACGCTTTGTATGACGCTGCTAGGCAGCGGCAACATCACCGGCACCTATGAGGGCGTTTACACAACCGGACTTTCCGTTCTCTGGCATTCCATGGGCAACGGCTTTGCCCTGTGTCTCGGTGCGGCAAGCATTATGATCTGGGCTCGTCGCATGCGTGTTACTACAACAGGCGAAATGCTGACAAAACTGTACGGAAAGGTGCTTGCCGTTATCGTCAGCGCCTTCAATATCGTAGTCGGTTTTGCGGTAGCCTGCTGTGAGATTCAGGCGCTCGGCATTGCGATCAACGCGGTAACCGGCATGGAACTGCGTTCGGCAGTTATCGTGGCTACGATCCTTGCATTGATGTACATCCTGATCGGTGGCATGAAGCAAGGCGCACTGCTCAATCAGGTCTTTATCGTTGTGCTGTATATCGGTGTTATTCTGGTATTTATCATGGTCGGCAAAATGCTGCCCGACGGAAGCTATAACTCGATCCGCGATTACTATGCGGCGAACGGCAAGATGGAAATGTTGTCGATCACCGGTGGAATGCAGCATTTCTTTACGATCGCGCTGCCGCTTGTCATGTCGAATTTCTTCTGCCATATGTCGGGACAGTATCTCATGCAGACTGCCTGCTCCGCAAAGAGCGAAAAGGCAATCCGCCACACCGTATGGTGGGTCGGACCGGTCAATTGTATCGTAGCCGCAACTTCGGCCGTTGTTGCACTGGTGGCAAATACCATGCCGGCATATGAACATCTGGATGCCAAGACCCAGACCATGGCTATGCTGGTAGGCGAGCTGCCGCACTGGCTGGTTATTGTGTTCCTGATCGCCTTTACCGTCGGTATTCTTTCCACCTTTGCAAGCTTTGTAATGAGCAGCGCTACAACGATCACAGTTGATTTCGTTGCGCTGTATCGTCCGAATATGACCGGCACCGAAAAGAACCGTTATATCCGCATTGGTCTGGTCGTCAGTGCGGCGATCATCGCTATTCTGGCACAGTTCCTGCCTACGGTCATCGTACTGTTCCAGTGGCTGTTTGCACAGATGCTGCCGATCATCTTCTTCCTGATCATCGGTCTGTTCTGGAAGCGCAACACCGGTCTGGCGATTGCAACGATGGCATTGACCTGGATCGTTACCAATGTCTGGACCTTTACTTCTCTGCCAGCCGTACTCGGCATGGAAAACATCAATATGATCTGGATCATTCTTGCAATCACACTGATCATGCAGATCATCGGCAATCTGATCCTGCCGGGTCGCAAGGGTTATTTCCGCAGTGATGACTGGTTCGAGTCCGAACAGTTCGCAATCTATGAACGTGAAAAGCACGGTCTTTCGGAGGTAGAGTAAATGGATTTAGGATATGTATTTGTAGCGCAAGCCTTTGGCATTCAGTTGATCTGGGCGCTTGCTGTACTGCTGTTGGAGAAAACCGTATTCCGTCGTCTGGGACAGAAAAGAGGGAAGTAACAATGGGTGAAAATTTCCTGATGATGCTTCTCGAAGCATTGATCGCGTTTTTTGTGATCGTCGGTATGATCGGCATTCGCAAGGAGAAAAACCGCAAATAGTCCATAAAAATATTGCTATACTCGATAAAGCAGCCAGTGCCCTGCCGATTTTGGCAGGGCACTGGTGTGTTGCGTGCTATCTAAAAGAAGGTCCGGACTAGTACAGCAATCGCAGGATCAAGGCAAAATTGAAGGACTTGCCGCCTGCTATTCACAGACAGCAAACCCTTTCGGCAGCTTGAACCATTTTTGCTTTGAAATATTGTCTAACTTCATCTGTTCCGGCGAGAGTACGCAGGCGTATTGACAGCAAAGTTTGCACGCGCAAATGATCGCTTTTTGCCGTGAAATTACCGCCCGATCTTACCGGGTCGCGGTAATTGACTTTACAAAATTGCAGAATATGAAATGATTTCTGCTGTTTTTAAGCAGTTTTATCCGATTATTGATCAAAATGATAATCAAATCGCCGTTTTATTTTGCCCTCTCACACGGGCGGTACTACCGCCTTTGTGGGAGGGCGTTTTTACCGCATGATTTGCGGCTTTGGAGATTCAAAATGAAATGCCAAAAACTTATGTTCTGGTTCCAAAACTGAAAACTTCCGACACCGGTTGCAAAACCCGGTGGCATAAGCTATAATAGAGGTATCAAAACATATATTCAAAACTCGCGGTGTCAAAACCGGGAAAACGGGGGAATTTACATGACATTCGGCTACGCGAGAGTATCCACCAAAACGCAGGCGCGCGACGGCAACAGTCTGGACGCGCAGCAGGCGGCGTTGACGGCGGCGGGCGCGGAAAAAATCTACACGGACACCTTCACCGGCACCAAGATGGATCGACCGGAATGGGACAGGCTGCGGGCGCAGCTGCGGCGCGGCGATGTGCTGATCGTGACACGGCTTGACCGGCTGGCGCGGTCCGTGTCGCAGGCGTCCGGCCTCATCACCGAGATGATCGACGAGGGCATCACCATCAACGTGTTGAACCTTGGCATCCTGTCCAACGACTCGGTCAACACGCTGCTGCGCAATGTACTGCTGTCGTTTGCGCAGTTCGAGCGCGACATGATCGTGCAGCGCACGCAGGAGGGCAAGGCGGTCGCGCGCGCCACTGACCCCGATTTCCGCGAGGGACGTCCGCCCAAATTCGACACCGAGCAGCTTGACCATGCAATGGAACTCCTCGAAAACCATTCGTATACGCAGGTCGTCAAGCTGACCGGCATCAGCAAGTCCACGCTCATCCGGGAGAGAAAGCGGCGGCAGGCGTGACGCCGCACGGCGCTATATACAATAAGGTATCCGTGTGGAGCGACGCAGGCAAAACAACCGAGCGGCTGAAAATGCAGTCGCTCGGTTGTTTTGCGTATGATTCAGAGGTTTCCACCGTCTTGATTATTTAGACCACGGAACCCGGATCGGAACGCCATGGCAACTCTGTATAATTTCCCCTTCTGTTTTCCGACAACCAGACAAAAAGAAAGGCACTGTGTCTAAATCACAGTGCCTGAGGCTGTCGAAAAACTATCGTTTTTCGAGCAGCCTCTCGATCCCATAAAGTCGTTTCCTCAAGCCAGCATATCCGGGCGTTCGCCAATGACCTCGCGGTATCGAACTGGCGATACCCCCACCAGACGCTTGAACATCCGGTAAAAGTAATTGCGGTTGATCATGCCGACCCGACCGCCAATATCGCCCGCACTGTCCTCCGTTGTGCGGAGCAGATGCTGCGCTTCCCCGATCCGGCGGCGCACCATATACTGAATGGGCGGCAGGCCGAACTGCGCCTTGAACATATGGATCATGTGGCTGGTCGAAACGTGAAACCGATTGGTCAGCTCGGTCAGCGAAAGCTCATCGGCAAAGCACAGGTTCAAATGCTGCAATACCTCGGTTGCAAGCGAGAATGCGGCATCCGGCGCACACAGCTCGAAGCCATGCGCCATAGGCGCCATCTGCATCAGAAGCGCATCTAAAAGCGGTGTCCGGGCGGCAGCCGTGGTCTGTTCCGAGTAGAGCAGCTGCAGCAACGTCCATGCCGGTGTTCCCTGTAACTGCGGAAACTCAAACATCGCCTGTCCGTCATCCGCGGCGGAAAATTCCAGCATCAGACAGGGTGCCTGTACGAACGGCAGCTCGTGACAGACATTCGGCGGCAGCAGCAGCGCGCCGCCGGGTTTGATCGGCAGACAGCGGTGCTCGGTTCGCAGAATGATCTTCTCCCCGTCCGCAGCAAGCGAAACAAACAGCACCCAATCCTCCGAGGCGCAAGGCAGATAGTTGCCGCCCTTATCCTGCGGATAAATCACACATTGCTGCGTTAGTCTGACACGGCGAAATGTCGGAAGCAGAACAGACATAATACCTCCTGACCCGGATCAAAGCAAATTTTCGATATTGTGCCGCAGCAGCACCCGAATATCGGTATGGTAAAACTCCTTCGGCGGCTGCTGTTTGAGTTGAATGTAATCAGCCAGCAGGGACAGCGGCAGTGCGCCCTGCTGCACCGCATCCTGCCCGATGACAAAATCCGCAACACCGCGCCGAAGCTCGTACAGGTTGGCGGGGATCTCATCGTGCATGATCAGGTGCACCCCCCGTGCGCGGCCGGAATCGACCAGCGCGCTGCATGCGCCCGCATAACCCGGCGTGATCGCGTAGATACCGGTCAGCTCGGGAGTCTCCTGCAGCAGACGGAGCGTATGCTCGTAAACCACATTGCTGTCATCGTTCGGCAGCGTGACCTCCTGCAGCTGAAGCGGCGAGTCGGGGGTAAGCAGCTCCTCCTTAAAGCCCTTCAGACGTTCGCGGTACGCACTGTGATACATACAGGGCGTAATGATCGTAGCCACCGTGCCGCTCTCCCGTGTCACCAGACGCATCAGCTCGGCCACCGTACGGCCGGAAGAAATGTTTTCCTGCCCGACATAGCACAGCCGGTGGCTGTTGGGCAGATCGGTGTTAAACGTAACGACCGGTATTCCGCGCTGGTCGATCAGCTCGTTGATCTTGGTTTCGACCAGCAGACAGTCAAGCGGCGTGATCGCCAGCGCACTGATATGATGCTGCTCGACCAGCTCCTCGATCATCGAGACCTGCTCGACCGGATCAAGCGAGGGCGACAGCCGGAAGATGACCTCCACGCTGAACGTAGCCAGACGGCGGGCTTCGCGCCGGGCGGCATCCAGAACGATCTGCATGAACGGGGTCTGCACCGAAATAATGATCACGCCGATGCGGATCGGGTGCGATGCGCGGGACAGTGCCAGTCCGGCACGGTTAGGGGTGTAGCCATATTCGTTGGCTACCGCCTTGATCCGCTCCGCCACCGCAGGGCGAACATTTCCTTTATTATGGAGTGCCCGATCGACTGTACCGCGGGACACACCGCAAATCTCAGCAATTTGATTCAGGGTAATTGCCATATGATATCACCTCTGTCAGAACGGGCTTTTCCCGTTTTTATAGTTAAAGCATAACATAATACCCCTAATAAGTCTATATCTAAAGTGAATAAAGCGGTATTCACAATATTGTGCACGTGTACGGATTCTGCTCATTCGCGCCGTGCACGCAAAAATGCACTCTTTTCCGAACCTTCCGTGTTTTGTTCATATTTTCGTACAATATATCTTCCGTAAACGCCATAAAACGAGCAAAACACGTGAAATCAGAAACGAATACCGAGTTATTATGAGATTGAACTAACAGCCGGATCCTGCATCTGAGGCGGGTAGTTTTGCATAAGCGATTCCCCCGTTCTGTCGTGCAAAGCCTATAAAATCACAATTTTGTGCAGACAGAATCACCAGTTTCCGCAAGATTTGTCTGTGCGATTTGGTGAAAATTCAAAAAGCCGGTTGACGCACATCGAAAAAGAGTGTAAAACTAAATCAAGGCAAGCGTAAATCGCATTTTTCCAAAATGTGAACGTGTACGGCTAAGAAAAAAGTTGAGAAAGATGAGGTAAAAGCAAATGAAAAAAAGACTTTTCGCAGGATTGATTGCATCGGCAATGATGGCATCCATGCTGGCAGGCTGTGGCGGCAGTTCTGATTCGAATGGCAACGCACAGGGTGGAGACAAGGCATCGGGCGATGGCTATAGCATGACGCTGATTATGTCGCTGCGTGATGAGTTCCTGAGCACGTTGGAAGCTGGCTCAAAGTCGGCGGCTGATGAGCTTGGCGTTACGCTCGCTTCGCAGGACGCACAGAACGATACCGGCAAGATGCTCCAGTTTATCGAATCTGCTAAAAATGCAGGCGATGACGCAGTGCTGATCAATCTGGTAGATGCCGCAACGGCACAGCAGTGCATCGAGGCTGCCGGTGATATGAAGGTTGTTTTCGTTAACCGCGCACCGTCCGATACCAGCGTTCTGGAAGCAGGCAAGTCCGTAGCGGTTGTTTCCAATGAGAACACCTCCGGTTACTATCAGGGTGAATTTTTGGCTAATTACTTCAAGGATAAGGGCAAGACCGAGATTAAGTATCTGATGCTGCAGGGCACGCTGGGTCTGGTACATACTGAACAGCGCTCCGCTTCCGTACTGAAGGCATTGGAGGACAATGGCATCAAGGCAACGCAGGCGGCGGCTCCGCTGGTTGCAGATTATGACCGTGCAAACGCAATGGACATGATTTCTCCGCTGCTGGGCAACACCGAATTTGACTGCATCATCGCGAACAACGATGCGATGGCACTTGGTGCGGTAGAGGCGCTGAAGGCTAAGGGCATGGATCCGACTTCGATCCCGATCGTTGGCATCGATGCAACGGTAGATGGTATTCAGGCAATCAAGGATGGTACGCTCGCGATGACCGTATTCCAGGATGCCAACGGTCAGGGCTATGGCGCTGTGAAGGCTGCAGTTAATCTGATCGAGGGCAAGGCAATCAACGATGGTACGGATTATGAAACCGATGAGACTGGCAATATTTGCTGGGTACCGTTCGAACCTGTTACCCCGGACAATGTAGCAGATTACGAATAAGCACACAGTCAGGAGGAAAGGGACATTGAAACGATGTCCCTTTCCTAAATCAAACAAGATAATGGGGTGAAAAGCAGTGAGCCAAGAATATATCCTCGAAATGACCGATATTGTCAAGGAATTCCCCGGTGTACGCGCACTGAAAGGCGTACAGCTCAAGGTGCGGCCCGGTACCGTTCATACGCTGATGGGCGAAAACGGCGCAGGCAAGTCTACCTTGATGAAATGTCTAATCGGCATTCATCTGCCTACATCCGGCAAGATTGTATTTGAAGGCAAGGAGATCCAGTTCAAAAATACGCTTGAGGCACTGAATTCCGGCATTTCCATGATCCATCAGGAGCTGTCTCCGGTTCCCGAGCGCAGCGTTTGCGAAAACCTGTGGCTGGGACGCGCACCGCGCAAGGGACTGATCATCGATCATAAAAAAATGCGGCAGGACAGCATTGAGCTGTTCAACAAGCTGAATCTGGACGTTGATCCGGATGAGAAGATGGGTAACCTGACCGTTGCAAAGATGCAGATGGTTGAGATTGCCAAGGCTGTATCCTATGACAGCCGTATTGTTATCATGGACGAGCCTACGTCCTCGCTGACCGATGCAGAGGTCGAGCATTTGTTTCGCATTATTGCAGAACTCAAGGAAAAAAATGTTGCTATCATTTATATCTCGCACAAAATGGACGAAATCTTCCGGATTTCGGACGATATCACGGTTTATCGCGACGGCGAATACATCGCTACGGATCGCGCGGAAAACCTTAATGTAGACAAGGTTATTCAGTTGATGGTTGGACGCGAAGTGAACAACATGTTTCCCAAGGTAGAGTGTCCGATCGGGGAAACCATTCTTAAAGTGGAAAATTTGTCTGCCGGCCGCGCAGTTAAAAATGTTTCGTTTGAACTGCATCGTGGTGAAATTCTGGGTATGGCGGGTCTGGTCGGTGCGGGCCGCACCGAGACGGCGGAAGCAATCTTCGGCATGCGCCATATGACAGGCGGCAAAATCTATAAAGACGGTCAGGAACTGCACATCAAGTCTCCTGAGGATGCGATCGCCAACAAGATTGGCCTGCTCACAGAGGATCGGCGCGGCAACGGTATTGTCGGCTTGCTGAGCATTCAGGATAATACGGTGCTGGCAAACCTGAAAAAGTACGGATTCCCGCTGAATCATAAGAAAATGCGCGAAGACACCGAAGAATACGTTAAAAAACTCAACACCAAAACGCCGTCTATCGAAACGCCCATTCAGAATCTGTCGGGCGGCAATCAGCAGAAGGTGCTGGTTGGGCGCTGGCTGCTGACCAATCCGGATATTCTGATCGTTGACGAACCGACACGCGGTATTGATGTTGGTGCAAAGGCAGAGATTCATTCGCTTATCACAAAGCTTGCCGGTGAGGGTAAGGCCATTATCATGATTTCGAGTGAGCTGCCCGAGGTCATGGGTATGTCCGACCGTATCGTAGTTATGCACGAAGGCATTATGACCGCTATCCTGGATCGCAAAGACTTCTCGAGTGAGCTGATTCTCAAATATGCAACCAGCGAGATACCATATCAGCCTGCCGCGGATGAACAATAAGAAAGAAGGTACATGGTATGCAGAAAACATTTAATACGAAGAAATTCTTGTCCCAGAATTCAATCTGGCTGGTATTGATCGTGTTGGTCATCATTATGAGTATCGCACAGCCCAGCTTTTTCTCGGTGGATAACCTGCTGACACTGCTCTCCGGTGAGGCAGTCAAGGGTATCATGGCCTTTGGCGTTATGTTCGCAATCCTTTCTAAAGGTATCGACCTGACGATCGGCGCATCCGCTGCGTTAGTTGCGTGCATCACCGCTTCGCTCGTGCAGCCAGAAGGCTATGCAAATGCCATTCTGCCGGGTGTGGGCACTCTGCCAGCTCCGTTGGTTATCCTGATTGGTCTGGCACTTGGTGCAGGCATTGGCGCAATCTACGGCGCGATCATTGCTTATACCAAAATCCCGCCTTTTATCGCTACTCTCGGTGCACAGTTGATTTGCCGTGCAGGTGCTAAAATGTATACGAACCGTCCGGTTTCTAACCTGTCTGAGCAGTTCCGTTTCCTGGGTGCGTACCGTATTGGCGGCGTATTCCCAATCATCATCGTTGTTTTTTTCGTAATGTTCGCAATCTCGGCATTCCTGCTGACCCAGACACGCTTTGGTAAGAACGTATATGCTATCGGCGGCAACGATCAGGCGGCCCGCGTAGCTGGTATCAATGTTGAGAAGAACCTGATTCTGGTTTACATCTGGTGCTCGCTGTGTGCTGCTATCGCTGGTATGCTGCTGGCAGGCCGCGCAGGCTCTGCGGATCCGGCAAACTCCGGTTTGAACTACGAGCTGGATGCGATTGCGGCAGCAACGGTAGGCGGCACCTCCCACACCGGCGGTATCTGCCGTGTATCCGGTGTTCTGGCAGGTATCCTGATCCTTGGCGTTATCAATAACGGTCTGGTTATGCTGAAGGTAGACGATAACATGACCAACATTGTCAAGGGCGTTATCATTGTCGGTTCGGTTGTACTCGACATGCGCAAGAACGCAAAGCGCGCGTAAAACAGACACACACAATCTCTCTTCTCTTTCCGAGTTTTCAGGGGTCGCAGCAATGCTGCGGCTCCCGAAATACTCGCACATAACCCGTTAGACTTGAACTCTGCCGTACAGCGGCATATTTTGAAAGGATGAGCTTTATCATGGAAAATCTGAACATTGCACTGATCGGCTGCGGCATGATCGGCCGTGAGCACATCGAGCGTATCCAGAACCGCATCCGCGGCGCACAGGTTGTGGCCGTATGCGACGTATTTGAAGAAGGTGCAAAGAAGGGCGCTGAGATCGCCGGCGCCGGCACCAAGGTTTACACCGATTTCAACGAAGCAATCAACGATCCGGACGTAAACGCTGTTGTAGTTACCACCCCGGGTCAGTTCCACAAGGGTCCGGTTCTGGCAGCGATCAAGGCCGGCAAGCCGGTATTCTCCGAGAAGCCGCTGGCTAACACCGCTGCTGACGGCAAGGAGATCGTTGAGGCCGAGATGGCAGGCGGCAAGCACCTCGTACAGGTTGGCTTCATGCGCCGTTACGACCGCGGCTACCGTCAGGTTAAGGAGCTGATCGATTCCGGCAAGTTCGGTGCCCCGATGGTAATCAAGTGCACCCACCGTGCAGACGGCGTTGCCGATGACTACACCACCGCAATGGCTGTTACCGATACCGCAATCCACGAGATCGACGTTCTGCCGTGGCTGGTAAACGACGAGTGGGACGAGGTGCAGTGCATCATGCCGAAGACCAACAGCAAGGTTAAGAACGCGCTGAAGGACCCGCAGATCATGATCATGAAGACCAAGGGCGGCATCATCAACATGCTCGAGGTTAACGTAAACTGCGGCTTCGGCTACGACATCAACTGCGAGGTTGTATGTGAGAACGGCGTTGTAAACCTGCCGTGCCCGTCCTTCCCGACCGTTCGCTACGCTAACGAGGTTTCCACCAAGATCGAGGACAACTGGATCCTGCGCTTCATCGATTCTTACGATGTAGAGATTCAGGACTGGGTTGACCACGCACGCAAGGGTGAGACCGGCGGCTCCTCTGCTTGGGACGGCTACGTTGCTTCCATCACCGCTGACGCTCTGGTTAAGTCCCAGACCTCCGGTGTGCCGGAGAAGGTTGTTACCGGCGGCACCCCGGACTTCTACAAGAAGTAATCCACCTCATATTTTCTATTCATTGCTACTCACTCGCAAGGGTGGCAGAGCTTCCTGCTTTACTGCCCTTGCATATCACCTTAACCACTATACCGCGTTTTACAACGCGAAATTGATACGTTAAAAGGAGTTACTGCTATGAAAATCGGTTTTAACGAAGGCTGCAACCGTTTCTGCGAAAACCACTCCGTACTCGAAGACCTCGACCTGTGCGAGAAGTACGGCTTTGACTACATCGACATCCAGTCCGAGTGCCTCGACCGCGAGATCGCTGCCGGCAAGTACACCATCGACGATCTCGGCGCATGGTTCGCTGACCCGAAGCATCACCTGAAGATGCTGTCCTACAACGCTCTGATCTTCTTCAACATGAAGCAGACCCAGGAGGAAAAGGACGCCGTTATGGCAAAGCTCGACCAGATCATCGCAGACTGCAACAAGCTGGGCTGCAAGATGATCGTTGTCGTACCGTCCATGGACCTGACCGTTCCGGCTACCGTTGACGAGATCAAGGCTGATGCTGTTGCAGTCCTCAAGGAGATGGTAAAGAAGGTTGAGCCGCACGGCATCAAGCTGTCCATCGAGTTCTGCGGCGCACCGACCATGTCCATCAACCGCTTCGAGTACGCTTACGACATCGTTACCGAGGTAAATCATCCGCTCGTCGGCATCACCCTCGACCAGTACCACTTCCACGCTATGGCTTCCGAGTGGGCTGCTCTCGAGAAGGCTGACGGCAGGAAGATTTTCGTATGGCACCTGAACGGCATGGAGAATATGCCGTGCGGCGCTGCTTACAACAACGACGAGAAGCGTCTGTGGCCGGGCGAGCCGGGCGACTGCCTCGACCACAAGCGTTACGCCGACACCCTCAAGAAGATCGGCTTTGAAGGCGACGTTTGCACCATGGAGGTGTTCCGTCCGGACTACTACAAGCTGTCCAACGAGGAGAATATCAAGAAGGCCGCTGAGGTTACCAAGGCACATGTTGCGAAGTACTGGGCTGACTGATTTCACAGAGTGAAGATTTAAGGCAACACCGCACAATTAAAGCGGCGATGCTTTGCGGAAATTTTGTGTCCTGACTTTGTTGCAGTTTCACGGTAATACATCAAGTATTACCGCAAAACTGTGCCTCGTCAGTACGCAAAATTTACTCGCAAATCACTCTTGTTCAATTATGCGGTATTGCCTTAAGAGTGGAGAGTGAAGAGCTTTCCACTCTTTTTCTGTATACCCGCAAAAGAGAAAGAGTGGAGAAAATCTCCACTCTTAAATCTTTTATAAGGCGCTGCTGACTACCGCCGCGACCTCTGTCTCACTGATTCCCTGCTCTGCGGGCACGGTCGGCGCTTTGATGTCAAATCCGACTGCCTTTGCAAGCTCTGCAAGGGAGTTATGGACGGTCAGCGGATTCGGAATCTGCGAAGAATCGCCGTCCTCGGTCGTAGTATCCGGGTCAATGATGATGGTGTCGCCGCTGACCTTTACCACAGCAGGATCGTTGCCGCAGAGCGGTACGAACAGATCGACCGGAACATAAAAACGTAAAATACACATAGACACAGCGGCGCCTCTACCATTTTGGTACGCTTCCGCGGATAGAAACACGACAGTCCGGCTTGCTTGTCCGCCTTCGCGGCATCGCTCATTTCATCAATCATGCAGTGAGGGACCGCAAAAACGAAAGGCACCGCAAGGCAGGAAAGAGCAGCGCCTTTTATAGTTTGATACATCGGATGTTCTTAAGGCAACACCGCACAATTAAAAGCCGCGGTGCTTTGCGGAAATTTTGTGCCCTGACTTTGTTACAATTTCACGGTAATACATCAA
>ONZR01000165.1_pt1 | contig 35142 bp, 30 predicted proteins | sample 1671691 | NCBI WGS metagenome assembly ONZR01 (sample SAMN06348182, study PRJEB24527) | human gut metagenome | biome: human gut; feature: ankylosing spondylitis patient; material: feces | host: Homo sapiens | place: China | collected 2015-10 | reverse complement strand
GACCTCATGGTCATAGGACTTAAGCCTGATGCGGATTTTCTGTCCCGCCATTGCCGTCCGCCCTTTCTAGCGATTCGTTGACTATTACCATCCTGCTAAAGGGCACCGGCGAGCATGACACACGAAAATACTTTTCGCGGCCATAACCACATCAGTGCGTAGACATGCAAGAAGCCCGTCGAAACGGACCCCTTGTTCCACGCTCGCTTTTTTGATTCCAATTTGCGAGCCCAAAACAGGCAACTTGTTAATTAAAGCACCAGGGGTACCTATAGGGAATTCGGGCGTGTCGCACGCCCGAATCCTGCCATATCCCCTCAGGGCTGCCGCCCCTCGGCGTCGCCTACCGGCAGCCCACCGGGCTACCGGCCACACGGCTCCGCGGGCGTGTCGCACGCCCGAATCCCGTCATATCCCCTCAGGGCTGCCGCCCCTCGGCGCTATCTACGTTTCGTGAGGTTGATTTGGCGCCTCGGGAACGTCTATCTGCGTTTCGTGAGGTTGTCGGAGCACGATACCCTCGGTATCACTGCCCTACGGTTGTTGGAATCACGCGGTTCCCGGAGCGCCTCTACTCTGCCAGCAACCCCTCGAAATGCAGATAGCCCATTATTCTCACCTCTCAGTGCGCCGATACACCTATCCGTACGCGATTTTCAATGGGCTATCGGGAAAGGCAGTAGCCAAACGGCCCCGCGCACGGTTTTCGTGCTGTACGATGACAACCAACTTGGGAGAGACATTCAGGGAAGGGGAAGATTCCACTCTGCCAGGCTTTCGTGCACCAATATCCACAATCCATGCCCGAAGGTTCGGAAACGGTCAGTATTACGAGAACACCAGCGGCCTCGACGTGCAGGCGAAGTGGAAGGGCTGTACGACACCACCGACGCCAGCAACCCGTGGTGGAAGTACCCGGTCACCGGCGATGAGAACGAGACCGATCCGTTCGGCGGTGCTTCCGCGGCGTACAACCACGGCGCGCTCGCCCTCGCCGCGCTGCGTTCGACGGTCGGCGATGCGAAGTTCCGTGAGATCGAGAAGACCTGGGTGCAGGAACATCAGGAGCAGACCGACCCGACTGGTCTGAAGATTACCGCGACTTACTCCGACAAGTCCACGAAGGCCATCGACGCAGCCGAACGGCGTGTCCAACCCGCTGTCCAAGACCGGCGCCAGCACGGCTCCGATCATCGCCCTGGCGGCACTCGCACTGCTGACGGGCGGTGCCGCCGTGGCGAAACGGCACTCGGAGCCTGAACCGCAGCATCGGAGGTAGCCGCGAGCGCCTGAGTGATACTGGGCGGCGTCAACGCGGACACCGTATGGCTGTTCGCCGCCTGGGTGCTGTGCTATTGCGTGCAGTTCTCCGCGGCGCGATGGTTCAAATCACGGTTCGCCCGCCGTTGGATGCCGCCGACGATCGTGTATTCGGCGGCCTTGTGCGTGGTCGGACTGCCATTCGTCATCATGCGTCCGGGCGCGCTGCGGTGGGCGCTTTCGTTCGTCGTGCTGGCCGGGCTGTCATTCCTCGCCGCATGGCTGCGCCGGGAGCGCTCGCTGTGGGGCAACGACGGCCGAAACCGATGATCGCCGGCGTCACCGAAGCGATGTGCCTGCTACTGGTGTTCATAGCGGTCATCATCATCTGTCCTCACCTGGCATAGCGGCGATCCGCCTCCTCCTTCCTATCCGACTCCCCCCCCCCGACCATAGTCCCATTTCAGAGGCCGCAGATGGGACTTTGGCGGGATGAGGTGGCCGTGTTGTTCGTGAGGCAGGTCACAGCGCAGGCGCTCCCCTATGTGAAGCCCGCGTTGAAGCGCCCCGCGTGCTGCATTATCGTAATCACCGTGACAAAATCGCAAGCTGCACAGATCAAACCCATCACGGCGCATCACGCCAACCAGCTGTACCAGCACGGCACGCTGGCGCTGCTGGTGCCCGGACTGCTCGAAGGCACCACGACCATCGGCGAACTGCTCACCCACGGCGACACCGGCATCGGAACCGGCGAAGGGCTCGACGGCGAGCTCATCATCCTTGACGGCGTCGCCTATAAGGTCGGACAAAGCGGCGTGGCGGAACGCGTGCCGGACGATTTCACCATGCCGTTCGCGAACGTGCATCACGCCGCGTTCCAATACCAGTGCGAGCGCCGCGATATCGGCCTGGAGGATCTCAACAACCGCATCGTCGAGGCGAACGGCCGCGCCAACACGTTCTTCTCGGTCATCGTGCGAGGCACCTTCAGCTTCATCAAGACGAGGGCGGTCATCAAACAGCAGGCCCCGTACCCGACTCTGGTGGAGGTCGCCGACCGGCAGGCGATGTTCCTGCGGCACGACGTGAAGGGCACGATGCTGGGATATTTCTCGCCGGAGATGTTTCATGGAGCCGCCGTCGCCGGTTTTCACGAGCATTTTCTGTCGGACGATCGCACGTTCGGCGGTCACGTGCTCGACGCGGTGCTCGATCACGGCAAGATATACAGTCAGGTGTTCGACACGCTGGTGCAGCATCTGCCGGTGGATGATCCTGAGTATCGCAACCACGATTTCCGGCATGATCCGATAGCCGAGGCGATCACCGCCGCGGAGGGAGACAAGGCAGGTAATTGACGGATTCAGTGGGTAGTCGCGAAGAGAAGATCAGTGGAGGTAATCACTGAATCCGCGTGACTACTCACCGGCACTACGTGCCACCTCCCGCCAGCGGGAGGCAGGAATGGGATGAAATAATTGTGGGGGCCTTCCGCATAGGAAGACCCCCACATTGGTTCAATCACCTGGGATGGGTGATGTCATGCCATCGTCAGACGCGCTCGGACGCCTCTTCGGTGGCGGCCACGCCCTCGCGCTCGACGCGAATCTTGTGGCCTTCGGCCTGCGGCACGCCGTAGTATGCGGCCACGGCGATGTCCTTCATGTCCTCGATCATCGGGATGCGCGGGTTGGCCGGGGTGCACTGGTCCTCGTAAGCGCGCATGCCGATCTGGTCGAGCACGCTCCAGAAGTAGTCCTCTTCCACGCCGCAGTCCTGGAAGGACTTGTTCATGCCGAGCTTGTTGTCGCGGTAGTCCTCGACGGCCTTCGCCAGGTTCTCGACGCCTTCGGCCGGGGTCTTGCCCGGGTCGATGCCGATGATGCGGGCGATGTCCTGGTAGCGCTTGTCGGCGACGTACTTGTTGTACTTCGGCCAGCTGGTCGGCTCCTCCGGGACGGCACCGTTGTAGCGGATCACGTACGGCAGCAGGATGGAGTTGGTGCGGCCGTGGGCGATGTGGCACAGGGCGCCGATGGTGTGGGCCATGCCGTGGCACATGCCGAGGAACGCGGAGCCGAACGCCATGCCGGCCATGGTGGCGGCGTTGTGCATCTTCTCCTGCGCGTCGGTCTTGGCGAGACCCGGCTCGCCGTTGACGGACTCGGCCAGGTTGTCCCAGATGAGCTTGGCCGCGTGCAGGGCCATGCCGTCGGTGAAGTCGTTCGCGTACACGGACACGTAGGCTTCCATGGAGTGGGTCAGGGCGTCGAAGCCGGCGTCGGAGGCCAGCTTGCGCGGCTGGGTGCGGGCCAGCACCGGGTCCACGATGGCCACGGACGGGGTCAGCGCGTAGTCGGTGATCGGGTACTTGTATCCGGTCTTGTGGTCGGTGATCACGGCGAACGGCGTCACCTCCGAACCAGTGCCCGACGAGGTCGGGATGCACACGAGCTTGGCCTTCTCGCCCAGCGGCGGGATGCGGAACGCGCGCTTGCGGATGTCGAAGAACTTCTCACGCACGTCGGAGAAGGAGATTTCCGGGTGCTCGTAGAGCAGCCACATGATCTTGGCCGCGTCCATCGGGGAGCCGCCACCGACCGCGATGATCGTGTCGGGCTCGAACTCCTCGCGCATCATCTCGGCGCCGCGCTCGACGGTCTCGACGGAGGGCTCCGGCTCGACGTAGTCGATGATTCGGAAGGTGACGCGATTGTCACGGGCGCGCAGCTGGTCGATGACCTTGTCGACGATGCCGAGCTGCTCCATCACCTTGTCGCACACGATGACGGCCTTCTCGATGCCGTGCATGTCGCGCAGATACTTGATGGCGTTCGACTCGAAGTACGTCTTGGCCGGAATCTTGAACCACTGCATGTTATTGTTCCTCCGAGCGATGCGCTTGATGTTGATCAGGTTCACGGCCTGGACGTTGCCGGACACCGAGTTGCCGCCGTAGGAGCCACAGCCCAGGGTCAGCGACGGGGCAATCGCGTTGTAGATGTCGCCGATGCCACCGAGCGAGCTCGGCTGGTTCCAGATGATGCGGCAGGCATGCATGCGCAGGCCGTACTCGCGCACCAGCGCCTCGTTGTTCGTGTGGATGGCGGCGGTGTGGCCGGCACCGAGCTTGAGCATCTTCTCGCACATCTCGAAGGCCTGCTCCTTGTCGTCGGCCTTGAGCACGGCCTGCACCGGGGCGAGCTTCTCGTGGGTCAGCGGCTCGTCGTCGGAGACCTCCTTGCATTCGGCGGCGAGGATCGTCGCGTCGGCGGGGATCTCGAAGCCGGCGGCCTTGGCGATGAACTGCGGGGACTTGCCCGGCACCACGGAGTTGAGGACCGGCTTCTGGCCGGAGCCGGCGGTGCAGCCGAACATGTACTGCTCCAGCTTCGCCTTCTCGTCCGCGTTGACGAAGTATGCCTTGCGGCGCTTGAGCTCCTTGACGAGCGGCGCGTAGACGTCCTTGTGGGCGATGATGGCCTGCTCGGTGGCGCAGATCATGCCGTAATCGAAGTGCTTGGAGAGGATCAGGTCGTTCGCCGCACGTTCGATGTCCACATCAGTATCGATGTAGGCCGGAGCGTTGCCGGCGCCGACGCCGAGGGCGGGCTTGCCGGAGGAGTACGCGGCCTTGACCATGCCGGGGCCGCCGGTGGCCAGGATGGTGGCGACGCCCGGGTGTTTCATCAGCGCGCCGGTCGCCTCGATGGACGGGTGTTCGATCCACTGCACGCAGTTCTCGGGTGCGCCTGCTTCGATCGCGGCGTCGCGGACGATCTTCGCGGCGGCCACGGACGACTTCTGGGCGCCCGGGTGGAAGCCGAACACGATCGGACAGCGGGTCTTGAGTGCCAGCAGCGACTTGAAGATGGCGGTGGAGGTCGGGTTGGTGACCGGGGTGACACCGGCGACGACGCCGACCGGCTCGGCGACCTCGTCGATGCCCATGACCTCGTCCTCGCGGATCAGGCCGACGGTCTTCTGCCCGGCCATGTAGTGGGTGACGTGCTCGCAGGCGAAGATGTTCTTGGTGGCCTTGTCTTCGACGAGACCACGGCCGGTCTCATCGACGGCCATCTTCGCGAGCACCAGATGCTTGTTCAGGGCCGCGACAGACGCCTTGGCGACGATGCGGTCGACCTGCTTCTGATCGAGCTTCTCGAACTCGTCAAGGGCCTTGAGACCCTTCTTGACAAGGGCGTCGACCTCGGCTTCGGCCGCCGCGCGCTTCTCCTCGGGGCTCGGCTTGGCGGGCGCCTCGACCTGTGTTGCTTCTGCCATGAATACTCCTCGACTAGCTGTGGTTTCATTCCGTTGTCGTTGCCGCCATCACCTGGCGGATCATCCATCCACATGCTCGCTATTGCGCATCTGTGGCCTACGTCACAATCTACGTGATACACTACGCAAACGCACACGAACAAAAACGACGGCGTTTCGTGTTTGTCTTTGGTATTTATTTGTTGCTATTTGTTACATTTAACCCTGTTTTGCCGCTGATATTCCACGAAATGATATCTTTTGTTCGCTTTTTGCGACATCGCACACCATCAAACGAATTTCCGCGACACAACTTATATAAAGTATGTTTATAAAAGTTGCACTCGTCGACAAACTTTTATAAAATTATTTATTAAAAGCGGTGTCATGCGTCCGGCACCACACGGAATCGACCCAGCAACGAGGCTCCAATGACGACCACAGACACCGACATCGCCACAACCCGAAACATCACCAAGACGCGCAACAGGCAGGCCATCATCCGCCACCTCGCAACGCACGGCAACGTCACCAAGCGCCAGCTGCAGCTCGATCTGCAGCTGAGCCTGCCGACCATCACCGGCAACATCCGCGCGCTCGAACACGACGGCATCATCGCCCCCGGCCCCCTGACCGACTCCACGGGCGGCCGCAAATCCCAAAGCTACCGGTTCAACCCGAGTCATCGCACCGCAATCGGCGTCACCATGCACCGCAGCACCCTGCGCCTATGCGCCATCGACCTGCAGGGGCGCCCCATCGCCACCCTCTCGCGCACGCTCCCCTATGCCAACACCAACGCCTACTACCAGCGGATGGGTTCGGCGATCAACGATTTCGCCGCGGAGACCGAAAAGGCCCACGGCCCCGTGCTCGGAGTATCCTTCGCCATCCCCGGTGCCATCTCGGCCGACGGCACCGTCATCACCTTCAACGACTCGACCGGAGCGACCGGCGTCACCATCGACACCATCGCCCAGTCGGTGCGCTACCCGCGTCAACTAATCCGCGAGGCCGCGGCCATCGCCATGACCGAAACGCTGCACGACACCGCCATCAGCGACGCCATATGCCTGTACCTGAACCGCAGACCCAGCGGCGCGCTCATCATGAACGGCCGTCTGCACCGCGGCCCGAACCTGTGCGATGGCGCCATCGAACACATGACGCTCGTCCCAGGCGGCAAACCGTGCCACTGCGGCAGGCGCGGCTGCATGGCCGCCTACTGCTCTCCCGAAAACCTGCCGGAGGACTACGAGAGCATCCCCGGCTTCTTCAGCGTGCTGGAGCAAGGCGAGACCCATCACCGCGAGCGCATGAACGACTGGCTCGACCACGTGGCGCTGGCCATCGCCAACGTGCGGTGCGTCATCTGCGCCGACGTCGTCATCGGCGGGGAGGCGGCGCTGTACCTCGACCACGACAACATCGCCGACCTGCAGCGGCGGGTCACGGCCCTCAGCGTGTTCGGCACCGACCATTTCACCCTTCGGCTGAGCCGCAGCGACGAGAACAGCGGCGCCATCGGCGCGGCCATGCAGTTCACCGACCCCTACATGGACGCGCTGTGCGGCTGGAACACGGGCCCGCACCCGTCCTCGCCCGCTCCGACACGGACGAAAATCGACACCGCTACAATGGGTGTATGAAACACGCGATACCTCAGCGGTATGCAATCCCTCATCGCTATGCGACACGACCGGGCCTGTACTTCACGGAAGACGGCGGCGCCGATGTCATCGTCCGTTCCGAAACAGCCGATCAGGTGTGGCTCTGCATCTACGAGAAGGTCGATCAACCCACCGCCTTCTTCAACGACTCCATCCGCATCTTCGATGATTCAGCAACGCCGTTCATCAACGAAATACACGAGCACGCCGTCTGCACGCGCATCATCGAGCCCATGTACGTGCGCGAGACGCTGTTCCGCATGGATGGGCCGAACTACGGCCTGTGGTACGTGCATCTTCCCAAGGCGTGGGACGGCATGCGCTACGCCTACCGAGTGGACGGCGCGTGGGATCCGAGCAAGGGGCTGCGGTTCAACCCGTACAAGCTGCTGCTCGACCCGTATAGCAAGGGGATCGACGGCCGCATGAAGCTGTCGCCGGCCGCGTTCTCATACCAGTGCGACGTCAGCGAGGACGGCAAGGTGCGCGGCTCCGCGTTCGGGCCGATGAGCACCGTCGACGCACTGGGCAACATGCCCGTGTCGGTGGCCATCGACGACCGGGACAAGACCAAGCACGACGCCGATCCCTCGCACCCGCACGTGCCGTGGAGCAAGACCGTGCTGTACGAGCTGCACGTCAAGGGATTCACCGCGAACGCACCCTGGCTGCCCAAGGAACTGCGCGGCACGTACGCGGGGCTCGCCCACCCGACCACGCTCTCGTACCTGCAATCCCTGGGCGTCACCTCCATCGAGCTGCTGCCCATCCAGGCCAAGCAGGACGAGCTGTTCCTGCAGGAGCGCGGGCGGCACAACTACTGGGGGTACTCGCCACTCAGCTACTTCTCCCCCGAGCCTTCGTACGCCACTGCCGAAGCCCAGCGCAAGGGGGCCCGGGCGGTCCGCGACGAGGTCATCGGCATGGTGCGCGCGCTGCATGAGGCCGGGTTCGAGGTCATCATGGACGTGGTGTACAACCACACCTGCGAAGGCGGCGTGGAAGGGCCGACGACATGCTGGCGCGGTCTGGACGCGCTCTCGTATTACCGGCGTCAGAAGGGCAATATCGGGCGGCTTGAGGACACCACCGGCTGCGGCAACACCTTCGACTTCACCAACACGCACGTGGTGACGTTCGCCGTGGACTCGCTGCGGTATTGGGCCAAGCGCATCGGCATCGACGGGTTCCGATTCGATCTCGGCGTGTCGCTGGCGCGGCTGGACGGGGACTTCACCAAGCATCACCCGTTCCTGTATGCGTTGCGTTCCGACCTGCTGCTCGGCAACCTGAAACTCATCATGGAGCCTTGGGACCTGGGGCCGCAGGGATGGAGGACCGGCGGATTCGGCATGCCGTTCAGCGAGTGGAACGACCGGTTCCGCGACACGGTGCGCCGATTCTGGATCACCGACACCCAACCGGGGGCGCCCAGCGGTATCGGCATGCAGGAGATGGCCACGCGACTGTGCGGTTCATCCGACCTGTTCGCCACGGAGCCCGGGCGCGGATGCGTGTCCTCGATCAACTACGTCTCGTGCCACGACGGATTCACGCTCACCGACCTGACCCGATACGCGGTCAAGCACAACGAGGCCAACGGCGAGAACAATATCGACGGATCAAACGTGAACCACTCCGCGAACTTCGGTGTCGAGGGGCCGTCCGACGACCCGGCGATCATCCGCAAACGCGAGCAGGCCGCCATGAACATGCTCGGCACGCTGATGCTGTCGCTGGGCACGCCGATGATGCTGGCGGGCGACGAATTCGGCAACTCGCAGAGCGGCAACAACAACGCCTATGCGCAGGACAACGACATCACCTGGCTGAACTGGGACTGGATATACCAGCCCCGCAAAACCATGCAGATGCACCGCCTGGAGACGGTGTCCCGACTGCTGTCGATACGCAAATCGCTGGGACTGTACCATCACGAGGAGTTCTTCACGCGGCTCACGCAGCTCGGCCTGTTCAAGCCGTCGAGCCGCGTGCAATGGTATCTGCCCGACGGCACCACGCCGATGGATCGGGACTGGTTCGACACGACGATACGCAGCTTCGCGATGCGACTGCTCTCGCAGGATGAGGTCGATGTGCTCATCGTGATCAACGGCGTCGACGAGGTACGCCGGTTCACCCTGCCGAGCGACTGCTCCTGGCAGTGCGACTGGAGTTCCGCGACCGCGGTCGGACTGCGGCCGGCGCCGGGCGATCGGCTGCAGCGTATCGGCAAGAACCAGGCGCTGCGCAGCAACTGGATCATGTCCGTCAGCGAGAAGGACAACATCCATCAGCTGTTGAAGACCGTTCAGGCGTCGCTGGCCGAGCAGGACAAGCTGGATCTGCTTGGCGCCACCACAGAGCATGCCGATGTGCTGTTCGAGGATGACGGGCAGGCCCCGGGCGTTGGCGCAGATGTTTCGGCGACCATGTCTGCGGCCAGTACCGTGCATGGCGCTTCCGCGTCGGTCCGTGATGGCGGCAACGCTACGGTTAACGGGTCGGTGGTATGGACGATGCCCGCACTCAGCATCAGCGTGATGCGCAGGCTGCAGTAGAGGTGCTCATAACGAACGAGGCCCTTTCGGGAAACGATGTTTCCGAAAGGGCCTCGCGATAGCCAGAACTGGCGTATATTAACGCTTCGAGAACTGCGGAGCGCGACGTGCCTTGTGCAGACCAGCCTTCTTGCGTTCCACGACACGGGAGTCGCGGGTCAGCATGCCGGCCTTCTTCAGGGCGGCGCGGTTGGCGTCACGGTCGATGGCGTTCAGAGCGCGGGCAACGCCGAGACGGATGGCACCGGCCTGACCGGTGGTACCGCCGCCGTCAACGAGGACGATCGCGTCGAACTTGCCTTCGAGCTTGAGCAGCACGATCGGGGAGTTGACCTCACGCTGCAGCAGCTTGGAGGGGAAGTACTCCTCCAGGGTGCGCTTGTTGATGGTCCACTTGCCGGTGCCGGGAACCAGACGCACGCGGGCGACGGCTTCCTTGCGGCGGCCGGTGCCGTAGCCCGGAGCAATCGCGGAAGTGCCGGTGCCGGCACCCGCGTTGGTCTCGGTGGTGTAGCTGGTGAGCTCCTCTTCGGTTGCCTGAACCGCGGAGTCGTTGGTGTTTTCAGCCATGATTCTCTATCTCCCTTCGGTTCACTTGGCCTGCTGCGAGACCTGAGCGATCTCGAAAACCTGCGGCTGCTGCGGGGTGTGCGGATGCTCGGCACCACGGAAGATGCGGAGACGGTCCAGCTGCACCTTGGACAGACGGTTCTTCGGCAGCATGCCCTTGACGGCAGCCTTGATGATGCGCTCCGGCTTGTTCGCCAGCAGCTCGGCGTAGCTATCGCGACGCAGGCCACCGGGACGACCGGAGTGCGAGTACAGTTCCTTGCCCATCTTGTTGCCGGTCAGAGCGATCTTGTCGGCATTGATGATGATCACGTGGTTACCGGAATCGGCGTGAGGCGCGTAGGTCGGCTTGTTCTTGCCGCGCAGCAGCGTGGCGACCTGAGTGGCCAGACGACCGAGCACCACGTCGGTGGCGTCGATGATGTACCAGTCATGAGTCAAATCGGCTGGTTTCGGAGTGAAAGTTTTCACTGGTGTACCTTTTCTTGCTTATTGTGTTCCGGGCTTGGACTGCCGCGCTGGTCAGGCTTGGCGGTTTCGGCCTCATTATCCGTGGGCTCCCTGAAAGTCCTCGATGGCGAGTGGGAAAGCGCTTTGAAGGACCCCTTAGGGAAACACAACAATCCTCTATGATAACGCCACCTTTGACATTTCGCAACGCCGCACGACACACTTCATCATCCGGCCGAACGACACCTCATGTACGGCCGGATGACATGCCCATATCGCACCCTCAGCGCCCCTGCATGACCTTGGCAAGCGAGAGCAGCCGCGTGTTGGAGAACAGCTCCTCCAGCGGCACGACATTGCCCTTGCCGTCGGCCAGCGGGATGCGCCAGTTCGGATATTCGTTGTTGGTGCCGGGCTGGTTCTGGGCGCGGCGCTCTCCCACGCCGTCCACGATGGACGCCGCGAGCAGCTTGCACGGGGAGCCGCGCAGGCCGCGGTACAGCGCCTCGACGATCTCCTGCTCGTGGGCTTTCTCGTCCTTCAGCAGGTCGGGGTCGAGATAGCCGTTGACGATCAGCATGCCTATCATGGCCTCGTGCTCGGCGCGCGCGTTCTGCTCGAAGTCCTCGACCGATCCTTCGATCAGTCCCAGGCGCTCGCGCAGTTCGACGTGCTCGTACGCGAGATATCCGGCTGCGGGCGGCAGGTCGTGCGTGTTCACCGAAGCGAGCGAGAACTCGCGCCAATCCTTCGGGGCGCGGAACTTGCCGTCCATCTGCTCGAACCATTCGACGGCGCAACCCAGCACCTGATGCGCGGACAGCGACGTCGAGACGTGGTCCGGCACGACGCCCAGATCCTCGCCGACGACCACGCCGTGGGCGCGTGACGCCTCAAGTGCCAGGATGCCGAGCATGATCTCGGAATCGTACTGCACATAGGCGCCGTCCTTGGGCGTGTGCCCGGAGGGGATCCACCACAGGCGGAACAGGCCGAGGATGTGGTCGATGCGCACCGCGCCCGCATGGGCGAACATGCCCTGCACCATGTGACGATACGTGAGGTAGCCGGTGTTCTCCAGCTCGATCGGGTTGAGTGGCGGCTGGCTCCAGTCCTGCCCCTGCTGGTTGAAGTAATCCGGCGGCGCGCCGACCGTGGCGCCCTTGGCGAAACACTCCGGGTTCCACCACACGTCGGAGCCGGACGGATGCACGCCGACCGCCATGTCGGCCATGAGGCCGATCTGCATGCCGGCGTCCTTCGCGGCCTGCTGAGCGGCTCCCAGCTGCTCGTCGGCGATCCATTCCAACCAGCGGTAGAAGTCCAATGTGTCGGGGAACTGTCGACGCAGCCCCTGCACCTCGTCGCTGTTCTTGTCGAGGCGCTTCTCCCAGCTGTCGGCTTCGCCGGTCGGCGCGCCCCACTTGTCGTAGCACAGGCACCACGTGGCGTAGGCCTCAAGCCCTTCGGCGGACGTGCTCTTGTATTCGTCGAACGCCTTCTGACGCTCCTCGCTGCGCCCGGCCTTAAAAATCAGCCACAGGGCGTGCATCTTCACGCGCCACATCGAATCACGGTCGATAATCTGCGCATCCCCGTTCAGCGGTTCGGCCTGCGCGTGCAACTCGCCGATCTGCGATTTCAGGTCATCGCCGAGGCCGGCATATTCCTCGATCGCCTCGGGACGAATGTACGTGAAGTTGATGAAGCGGCGGGAAATCGGCAGGTACGGCGACGGGGTGAGCGGCGCTACCGGCTCGCACGCGTGCAGCGGGTTGACCAGCATGAAATCGGCGCCGGTCTTGCTGTGCGAATCGACCATGAGGGTCTTGAGGTCCTCGAAATCGCCCACGCCCCAGGATCCGGCGGACCGGATGGAATACAGCTGGGCCATCCAGCCCCACAGCTGGTCATGTTCCATGGCCGGCAGCATCGGAATACGCTCGGGGGCGCTGATCAGCGTGGCGTCCTGCGTGCGGTCGCCCACGCTGACATGCAGCGTATGGTATCCCATCGGCAGATCCGCGGGTATGGTGATGGATGCCGTCGCCACGAACTTGCCGTCGACCTCGTACGCCTGCGATCCGTCTCCGGCTCCCGGCTCCAGCGCACCCTGGTATTCGTCGCCGTTTTCCAGCGTGATGGTTGCGGAGGGAATCTGCATGATACCGGTGTTGAGCAGCACACGATCTTCCTTGCCGACGACATGCAACACGGTCGGGGCGACGAGACGCCCGTGGCGCTCGCGAAGGATACGGACAACGGAATCATCGATGGCGTCATCGTCATGGGCGTCCACGCCCAACGCACCCAGCAACGCCTTCAGGACATCATCATCGATCTCGTGATAGTCGTCGCTCATGCCGATGTAGCTCGTGGCCAATCCAACCAGACGCGCCAGATGGATCAGCGGACGCGCGAGACGCTCCGCACTTTCTGTACTCTCTGTCATATTCCTTAGTGTAAGCCCGCTTTTGCGCGGCACGCTTACGTATACCGCGAATTGCGCCAGATTTTACCCGCGATTATCGCCTGATCCGCCGGCGGTGGACGGGTCGGAACGAAACGGGGTCAGTACGGGGGTGGCAGGAGGGAGCGCAGGGAGGGTGTCGCGCAATGATGCGTCACGAGGCGTCCGAGGTCCGGCTCGCCGCGGCTTTCGCCACTTCGGGCGAAGGGTCGTCGCGCAACCGGTCGAGCGTCTCCTGCGAAGTGCCGGGGTTCAACGCCACCGCGCGCCGCACCATCGTCGCGAGAATCGCCGGGGCACCGGATTCCTCCGATACTCCGAGCCTTGACAGCACGTCCAGGGTGTCGGCGTCAAGATCGGTGTTCTGCGCTCCCTCCAGCCGCATCTTCCATGATGTGCGCTTGTTGCGCAGCGCCGCGTCGCGCACCTCGGGGACCTCGTCCTTGGTCAGGCGCCCCACCAGCCAGTTCTTGTCGTCCTCGTTGGCCGCCACGGCCCTGCGCACGTCCGGACTCGGGTCCGTCGACAGCTTGACCAGGATGTTCGGGAACGGCATCGTCTCCGCCAGCATGATGCGATCTTCCAACGGTGTGTGCCGGTTGCCGGCGACGGCCTCCAGCAGTGCCGTCGCACGGGAGAACGCCGCCTGATCGGAACGGTCCGGCAACGGACGGCGCGCGAACTCGGACAGTTCCGCGCTATCGGTGGAGTGCCGCAACCGCTCATACGTGGCGGTCAGAGGCTCGAAGGGCGTGGAGTCAGTGGCGCTGTCAGGCTGAGACTGCGCTGCAGTCTGCGCCGTGGCCTCGCGCGCCATGGCCTCGTCATCATGTCGTTGCATCTCGCTCATAGTCATCACCATACCCGAGGGGTCGCCGAACCGAACCATATCTTCCGCAAAGTATTGCGTTCCTGCTGACGGGTGAGCTGAGTACCGCAAAAACCACCCCCAGACATGCTGCGCATAACATCGCGCCTGTTTAGATTGCGACGGGACGGCTTATCAGTTCACCGGATTCGGGCGTCACCGTCGCGCTGAACGCCTCACGCACGCGCCGGAAAAATTCCCGCTCACGCTCCACCGGCACCACCGCGTCCAGTACGACACGGTCACTGTACCGCTCATTCTCCAGCGCGGCCCCGCAATCCGAGGCGAGTTGGCGGAACACGTCAAATTGCGGGTACTGCAGCGCTGTCGTGTATCTGCGGCACGTCTCGATGGACGCCAGTCTGGCCACCTTGACGCCCAGCGAAGCGGCGGACGAATACGCGCGAATCAGCCCGCCCGACCCCAGCAGGATACCACCGAAATACCGGGTGACCGTCACTGCGCAGTTCATCAGATCTCCCTGCCGCAGCACGTCGAGAATGGGCTTGCCGGCGGTGCCGGATGGTTCGCCATCATCGCTCATCCTCTCCCGCACGCGGCCATCGCCGTCGACGCATATCGCGGCGTACGCCACATGCCGGGCCTTGGGGTGCAGCTGGCGAACGGAATCGACGAACAGCAGCGCCTCGTCCAACGCATCCACATGGCACACATCGGCGATGAACTCGGACTTCTTCTCCACCAGTGCGTCATGCGCCGGCCGGTCGGACGTGTCAAGAACGGTTTTCATCGGTGATGTTCCACTCCTTCACGACGTTCTTGTCGGCGCCCATCGAATAGATGACGTTCCATATGCGCTGGCGCACCTGCGCATCCTGCGATTCGGACCAGCATGTGCCGTTGGGATGGTCGCTGGAGATCGGACACCACTGGTATGAGCCCTGCCGCATGTTCGCGGTCGGCACCCAGTCGATGCGGCTGACGCGCCATGCCCCGGCCACGCCCTTGCGGCCGGCGAACTGGATGCGGGCGGTCACGCCCTGATTGTTGAAGATTCTGCTGGCGGGGGCGCTGACCGTCACCGTGTTGCCAAGCCCGTAGATGATCCACGTGCCGTTGTAGTTCTCGATGGGCTGCGCGCAATGGCATCCGGCGCCGTAGATCACGTCGAACGCGCCGGTGTCCGCGAGCTCATGCGCCTCGGAGACCTGCCACGAATCGGCGTAGTCGATGTATTCCTGCACCGAATGCATGGCCATGGCCACCACGTCGGCGCCCTGTTCACGGGCGGCCTTGGCCTTGGCGACGGCACGGTCGATGTCGGACTGATGCTGGGGGTCGCCGGCTTCGCGCAGGCGGTCGACCTGCCAGTCATGGTCGGCGGTCATGCCGTTGAGCGACACCGTGCCGGTGACCAGGCCGAGCTTGCCGCCGCCCGTGGGCGAGTCGATGACCAGCGGCTTGGTGGAGTCCTCCTCGTTCTTGTACGAACCGGTCTGCGCGATGCCCTTGGACGCGAGCGTATCCCACAGGCGGGCGATGCCGTCGGCACCCTGATCCCATGAATGGTTGGTGGCGTGCGTGCAGGCGGTGTAGCCGACCGAGGCCGCGGCATCGGCGACCTCCGGCGGCACGTTGAATACCGGATAGCCGGTGTAGGGACCGCCGCGTTTGGCGATCGGCGTCTCGAACTCGCACACGGCGATGTCGGACGCCTGGATGTATGGCTTCATGGTTTCGAACAGCGGCGTGAAATCGAACGCCGTGCCGTCGGTGGCGGCGGTGTTCGCACCGGCGAAATGCTTCCACAGGTTCGGATGGAACAGCAGGTCGCCGTTGACCAGCATGGAGATGCAGTCGGTGTCCGGGCAGTCGGGCGAATTGCCATGGTGCTCCACAACCGGTTCGGGTACGGCCTGCTTGTTGTCGAGATCGACCCGGGTCACCGTCGCGGCCTTGTCCGGTTTCGCGACGGGAGCGGCGGCCTGCATATGCCGCACGACCAGCCATCCGCCGCCGACGAGCACCGCCACGATGACCAGCACGACGACGAGCGCCCTGACGGGCGAATGCGATGCCGTCGTCCTGTGATGCCCTTTTCCCCGGATGTGCCCCATCGTACGCTCCTCGCTCATCTCGTCCTGATGGTTCTCAGTCTAACGCCCGTCAGCTACTGTCCAGTAAGCGGACACGACACGCGCGGGCGAATCTCCCCTACGACACAAGCACAGACGTGCGACACGCGCGGGAAACCGGCATATGCAATCACATTGCGGCGGCATCTTTCTTACTATGTGAACGATGACATCATCGTGTCACGGTAAACGAAGGGGGTAGAATGACTGCTTGGAGACGGACGGACAATGGCGTACCTCCGCCCCCCCCTGCTTCGCTATAAGGGACGGTGCGCCTTGCCCGGATGGCCGGTCGCGCGGATTATGCACGACCGGCTTTCTCATATCATGACCACACAAATCCCAGCGAACATTCAGCTTTTCGTGGCTTACCGATTCCCTACCAGTCACACAGCATCGACCCACGCACCGGCGGCTCCAGCCTGCTGCCATAATACGGGCTGCAATAGTCGTTCTTGACGTCCCTCGAGAAAGACCCGGAAAAAGCAAAAAGCCCCGGGCAAACGTCCGGAGCCTAGTCGGCGGAGACAGAGGGATTCGAACCCTCGAGCCGCTAAACACGACTAACACCTTAGCAGGGTGCCCCTATCGGCCACTCAGGCATGTCTCCATGTTGCACATTGGCGCAACAACATGGCATCTTACCATCGTCCCCCGGACTTCAGCAACACGGTGTGCCGCACGCGGCGTCATACGGGGCCTGACGGCGGGTCAACGCGCCGGATTCGAGTCGCCCGTGAACGTGACGATCCCCGCGACGATCAGCAGCAACGCCAGCAATTTCGCGGCGCCCTGCACTCCGACAGGCCAGGCCACGCGCGGGCGGCAAAGAGATTGCGACGGCCGCTCCCCAACCGGTACGGCAAGGCCCGCTCCATCCCAGCCCGGCACGGTACGATAAGGGATATGAGCACCGCACCTAGACTGGCCGCCGCCAAACGCGATTGGGGGCATGACGAGACCGGCTGCACGGTGCTGCACATCGACATGGACGCCTTCTACGCCTCGCTGGAAGTGGCACGTCATCCCGAACTCAAAGGCAAGCCAGTGATCATCGGCACCGGGACGCGCTCGGTGGTGTCGGCGGCGAGCTATGAGGCACGGCGTTACGGCGTCAATTCGGCGATGGCGAGCGCCCGCGCCCGTCAGCTGTGCCCGGACGGCGTGTTCCTGCCGGTGGACATGCACTACTACCGGATGATGTCTCGGCGCATCGTCGAAGAGGTGTTCAGCCAGGTCACTGACCGGTTCGAGCAGGTTTCGGTGGATGAGGCGTATATGGACGTGTCGGGGGCGCTGCTCGCCTGGCAACGGCCGACCCGGATCGGCGCCTGGATACGACAGGAGGTCGCCTCGCGGTTCCATGTGACCTGTTCGGTGGGCGTCGCCGCGAACAAGCTGGTCGCGAAAATGGCGTCGACGAATGCGAAGCCTGATGGTATGCTGCTGATTCCCGTCGCCCGGCACGCCGAGTTCGTACAGATGATGCCGCTGCGGGGCATACCCGGCATCGGGCCTTCGCTGGAACGGCGGCTGGCGGAGTGGGGCGTGAAGACCGTGGCCGACCTGGCGAAGATGAGCGAGCAGACGCTGGCCACGGCCGTCGGCTCGCAGACCATGGCCCACGGCTTGTATATGGCCGCGCGTGGCATGGATGGGCGTGAGGTGACGCCGTACACTCCGGAGAAGTCGATCGGCTCCGAGAGCACGTTCCCCGAGGACACGCGCGACATGCGCCGGGTATGCGACCTGCTGCGCCGGTGCTGCGACGAAGTGGCGAGCTCGCTACGCAGACGCGGTCTGGTGGCGCGGACGGTGACGGTGAAACTGCGGTTCGCCGATCTGAGCTACAAGTCGATGTCACACACCATGGAACGCGCCGAGGACACGGCCGCCGCGCTGTATCCGCAATCCGTAGAGCTACTGTGCCGGATGCTGGGGATCGAGGGTGGCGTCACCGCCATGCGGAACCCCGGCACTCCCCTGCCGCGAGACATCCGGCTCGCCGGCATGAGCGCGAGCGGATTGGCGAGGTCGGCTGGTTCGACCGTGCAGCCGACGTTGGATGACGTGCTGGAGGAGACCGAGGCACAGTCCGCCGGAACCGTCACGCGGTCGGTGCGGCAGCGCGACGCGGAGCAGGCGCTGGACGCGATACGCCGCAAATACGGCAAGGGCGCGGCGTCGCTGGGATTGTGAGCCGGTGGGTGAGCCGACCGACGTCAGCGCGAGAGACGCCTCGCCGCGTCGGCGACGGCATCGTCACTCGCGGTGGCGGAGAAGCGCAGGCATTCCGGCGCTCCGTAGAACTCCCCGGGGCTCGCTATGATGCCGAGCGCGGCCAGATCGTCCATGTCGCGCCAGCAGTCGCCCGACTTCGCCCGCACCCACACGTACAGCGCCCCCTGCGGCATGCGGGCGTCGTATCCGGCGGACCGCAGCGCGCCGACCAGCGTCTTCAGACGGCGGCGATAGCGCGTCCATTGGGTTTTCGCCGCATCGAAATCACGCAATCCCGCGGCCATCGCGGACTGCACCGGACCGGGGATGATCTGCCCGATCTGCTTGCGGTACGCCGACATCTCACGCACCAGGCCGGCGTCTCCCGCGATGAACGCGGTCCGGTATCCCGCCATGTTCGACTGCTTGCTGAGCGAGTACAGCACCAGGATCCGGTCTGCGGTACCATCGCAGACGGCGGTGTTCAACGCGCACGGGGACGTCGCCAACGACACCGGCGTCGACGCGCCGGCCTCGGCACCGTCCACGTGGAAATCACGCGAATTCGACGACCAGCACATCAGGGCATAGCACTCGTCGGACAGCACCACCGCGCCGATGCGACGCGCCGCCGCGACGATATCGGACAGCCAGCCGCCGGACAGCACGCCGCCGGTGGGATTACACGGCGAATTGACCCATACCGCCTTCACACCCGGCACATGGCACCATGAGTCGACATCCGAGACGTCATCGACCTTCAGCACGCTCGCACCGGCCAGCTGCGTGCCGATCTCGTACGTGGGGTACGAGACCTTCGGCTGGACCACGACATCGCCCTCGCCGAGGTGCAACAGCGAGGCCATCAGCGCGACGGCCTCCTTGGAGCCGACCGTGGGCACGACGTCGGCGTTGATGGATTGCAGGTCCACGCCGCGCACGGCACGGAACCATTCGAAGATGGCGTCGCGCAGATCACCGGATCCGGCCGTCACCGGATAGCCGTGCGCGTTCTTCGCGTCCGAGGCCGCGGCAAGCGCCTCACGCACGGATTGCGGCACCGGGTCGACGGGAGAGCCCACCGACAGGTCGACGATGCCGCCCGGCACCTGTGCCGCCTTTGTCTTGTACGGGGCGATGCGAGACCAATCGTATGGCGATGAATAAGCGTGAAAGCCCATGCTGGTCCTTTCCTCGACGTCCTCCGGCCGGCCGTGGCGTGTCACCCGGCGAAGGAACCGTGCTCTATGAAAGCGGCCGCCGCACAAGGCGACGGCCTGCAGAATGATACCGGGCGGATCAGTCCTGATTCTGAGGCGGCAACGCGGCCACCTGCTCGGGATCGTGGCCGATCGGGCCGTGTGCGGAAGCACCGCCGAAATCACCGACCTCGGCGAAGAAACTCACCGCGGCATCCTTGTACCAAGCCCACTCGTCGGGCAGGTCATCCTCGTAGAAGATGGCTTCGGTCGGGCACACCGGCTCGCATGCGCCACAATCGACGCACTCGTTCGGATTGATGTACAGGGAACGCGAACCCTCGTAGATGCAATCGACCGGGCACTCGTCCACACAAGCCTTGTCCTTGACGTCCACGCACGGCTGGGCGATAACGTATGGCATGACTCCTCCTTGGCTTAGCTTGACTTACCACAGTACGCGGCAACGGGGACGCACGGTCACGCTCCCGCTTTGCCCCACCCCGCGAAAGTCCCATCTAACGCGCACGAAATGGGACTTTGGGCGGCTAACGCAGGTCCATGCCGACGACGACCGGCTCGGGGACGAGGCGGACGCCGAACGCCGCCTCCACGCCGTCCTGCACGGCATGCGCCAGCGCCGCGATGTCGGAGGCGGCCGCATCCCCGCGGTTGGTCAGTGCCAGCGTGTGCAGCGTGGACAGGCCGGCCGGCGAGGATTCGTCGACCTTGAACCCCTTATGGAATCCTGCATGATCGATCAGCCAGGCGGCGGAGGTCTTCACGCCCGCCGTGCCATCCGGCAGCGTCGCGGGGAAACGCGGGGCGTCCTGCGGCAGCCTATCGGCCGCATCGGCGGGAAGCACCGGATTCATGAAGAAGCTGCCGCAGCTGTGCCGGTCGGGATCGCGCACGACGGGCGTGTCCGCGCCTGCGGCCAGCTGGCGACGCTGCGCTTCGAGCGCGATGCGCACGTTGACGTCGCGCTTGGTGCCGGCCATCGCCGGCTGAAGATAACGCGTGGCATCCTCCAGCATCCCCTTGGCCGCACGGACCTTGAGCACGGCGTTGCGGATGGCCGCGGTCTCCATGCGGTCACCGACCTCGACTCCCAGCGCCTTGGCGAGCTGTCCGTAACCGACCGTGCCGGTAGTGCTGTGCCGCAGCGCGAATGTCACCGACAGCACCACGTATCGCGGCGTCGGGAAGAACTCGCCGGCCGGCACCGCCGGAGCCTGATACATGCTCGTCTTGAGAGCGCTCATACGGTATCCGAATCCCATGTCGGCAGCCGCGATGTCCAGCGTCCGCTTGTCCCGACGGTCCCACGCCTCCACGGATTCGACCGCGCCTGCGACTTCCTGTCCGTACGCGCCGATGTTCTGCACCACCGAGGCGCCGACTGTGCCGGGGATGCCGGACAGACCTTCCACGCCCTCCAGCCCGAGCTCGACGGTGAACGCGACGAAATCATCCCAGTTGCAGCCGGCTTCGGCGTTGACGTGCACGATTCGCTCGCCGTTCTCGACCGGCGCGGCCTCGTCGGGCACGGTGATCTGCCGGCGGGCGTCGCGCACGACGACGCCATTGAACGGCCTATCAGCGACCAGCAGATTGGATCCGCCGCCAATCACGCATAGCGGCAGCCCTTTGGAGTCCGCGTCCTCCACCGCTTCAATCACCCCGACGCGCGAGGTCGGTTCGATGAATCGGGCGACATGGCCGCCGACGCCGATAGTGGTCAGATCTGCAAAACTCGTCATACCCTCTAGGGTACACGCGCCCGTCCCGCGAGCGGCGGCCGTGCGACGGCCGGGGCGATGAAACGACAAAAGCCCGACCGGTGAAGGTCGGGCCTTTGCGACAAAGACTTGATAAAGCTCAGCGGGTCTCGCGGTGCACGGTCTGCTTGCCGCAACGCGGGCAGAACTTCTTCAGCTCAAGACGGTCGGGCGTATTACGACGGTTCTTCGTCGTGATGTAGTTACGCTCCTTGCACTCAGTGCATGCCAGCGTGATGCCCGGACGGATATCGGCGCTTTTGCTTGCCATGTGGTTCACCTCTGTGGTCGTTGTTTACCGGTGGCTTACCGGCCTTTGTAGCGAGAAAGAGACTCGAACTCTTGACCTTACGATTATGAGTCGTACGCTCTAGCCAGCTGAGCTATCCCGCCAGAGAGCCCCGAGTGAGAATTGGACTCACGACCTCTTCCTTACCAAGGAAGTGCTCTACCACTGAGCTATCGGGGCGTGGCGGATAGTGGATTCGAACCACTGAAGCACGAAGCGGCTGATTTACAGTCAGCTCCCTTTGACCGCTTGGGAAATCCGCCATGGCTGCTTGTCGAGGCTGTGGCCTCAACCGGCAACTTGGCTATCTAAACACAAGTCGCCGACTTTTGCAACTCGCGTGTCGCACACGGCATGTCGCAAGTATTTCCAAGGTATCACGGCATCTCACCTTCGATACTCGCATCATGTTTTTCTGCGCAATGACGCCGAGAACAGCCATCTGAACATCCGCCAGACCGCATTGCCGCGTCGTTTCGCGGCGACGGCGCACCGGGCGCACAACCCGCGCAACGGTTCCGGCGACGGCGCGACGGACGTCGGACGCGCCGGCTGTCACATGGTCCGCGAGTTCGGCCAGATACACGCCGAAATCGGACTCCCCTTCCGGCGTCACGGCTTCCAGACATTCGGCGATGCGACCGGCAATACCGCGCTCAGTGTCGACAGGCGACCATCTCACGCCCGCGTCCCATGCCGAATCGCACGCCTCGCGCCACGCCGCACGCCACGCCCACCCCATGCCGTTCGTCGCGTCCGGCGATCCGGTCTCTCCGACCGCCTCCATCAGACCGAACCGCATCCGGCGTCGACGCTGGCGCACCCTCGATGGGCGAGCACCGGGACCACCACCGAGCGCACGTCGTCCGCCATCACGAAATCACGACCCTGCATCAGCGCCCGCGCACGGGCCATCGCCGCCACGTTGAGGCGGCCTCGCGGCGGCACTCCGAACCGCACGCCCTGGGCGTCACGGGTCGCCGCGGACAGCGTCATTACCGCGAGCTCAATCACCTCGCGGGAGCACGACAGCACACCGGCAAGCGCGTCGATGATGTCGCCGATGACCGCCGCCGACATGGCGGGAGTGTCGATCGCGATGTCTTCGTCAGCTCCGCCGTTGCTTTCGATACCTGTTGCGCGTACCACCCCAGTCGGCTCCGCCGACAGCCCCCGTCAGCGAGGTGCGGCTATTGTGCGGCGTCCCATACGGCGCGGGACAGTTCGGTGATCTGGCTTGGGGCCACGGCTGAGGAGATGTCGTTGCTCATCACCGCGAGCACATACGGATGGGTACCGAACACGATCGCCACGTCGTTCTGCACGGCCGCCAGCTCGCCGGTCTTGTTGGCGACCTTCACACCGGACGGCACGCCCGCGGGAATCTTGGTGCGCCGCGTCTGGCCGAGCAGCAGCTGCATCATGCGTTCGCTGGCGTTTTTCGACACCAGCGTCCCGGCGTACACTTGAGAGAGGAACGAGCCGCAGTCGCGCGTCGAGGTCCAGTTCTCCACCGCGTTGCCCGAGGCCATGCCGGTCAATGTGCGCAGCTCCTCGCTGGATGTGAAGCCGTATCGTTGCGCGATCGCGGTGACGGTGGCGATGGCGGCTTTGTCGTCGCCGTTGCCGATGCGCGACAGCAGCCCGTTCGCAGCTTCGTTCGAGCTGACGGTGATCATCTGCTTCAGCAGGGCGTCCACGTTCGCGTCATCGGTGATGGTGCCATGCTCGATGCCGTCGAACACGGCCAGCATGATGTAGAGCTTGACCAGTGACGCCGCCACGAGTTTTTCGTCGTTGACTGTGACGTCGCGGCCGCTTTCCAGATCGATGTAGATCGCCGACCATGTGCCGCCGTACTGCGCGAGCTTGGTATCGAGCACCTGTTTGACGGCAGCGACACGCGTCTCACTCGGGTCGGGTTCTTTCGGCGCTGCGGGCACGGGCACGGCCGTGACCTCCCGCGCTGATCGGCTTGCCGCAATTCGGACATACCATCACGATCGTCTCCCTCATCGGAATTCCATCGCATCGTCTTCCCTTCCGCACAGTCTGCCAAACGAGTGCGGCCAGACATAGGAAAACCCCGGCGCATATCATGCGATCCGGGGTTCCGTGCTGACGGCGCTGTCGTGCAGCGTTCACTCAGCCAAGAATGGCGAGCACGTCACGAGAGGAGACGATCAGGTAGTCCTCGCCCTCGTAGTGCACTTCGGTGCCACCGTACTTGGAGTACAGCACCTTGTCGCCGACCTTGACGTCCATGGGGATGCGCTCGCCCTTGTCGTCACGACGGCCGGGGCCGACAGCCAGGACTTCACCCTGCTGCGGCTTCTCCTTGGCGTTGTCCGGGATGAACAGACCGGACGCGGTCTGGGTCTCGGCAGCGGCCTGCTTGACGATGATCTTGTCTTCCAACGGTGTGAGCTTGATCGACACTGTGGGTCACCTCGTATTCTTGAAATCCAATCGTATGGTCCCGCGACGGAATGCCGCCATTCAGAGGCTGACGATCACTTCGGGCATCATCCCTTCGCGCTAGCACTCATCGTAGCGCGATTGTTAGCACTCTGCCAACTCGACTGCTAACGCTCTGAGAGAAAATCACACGCAATCACGACGAGCGGCGCGCGAGAATCGCCTCAAGGCCGGTTCCCAGCGAGTCGGAGGACGCATCCGGGGCATCCACGCTTGACCGCACCTCCGTCTGATGGAACGCGTCGGTATCGTTCACCGAGGCGTCATCCATGACCGCGGCGACGGTGGCATCCGCCTGCCCTGCATCGCCGCCGTCCACAGTGGCGGGCCGCTCGGCAACCAGTGCGGGAACGGCCTTCGCGACCTGCTTCGTCGATTTGATCTCCAGGCTCTCCGGCGCGGGCGCATGGCGGTCGACGCCATTGCGCGGCTCGCCCAGCGAGAACGAAATCAGATCCTGAGACGCGGCCACTTCGAAGGCGTCCAAGGCCGCGGCCGGGTGCACCCGATCCAGTTCCGTGGTCATGTCGCCGCCCGAGGGGGCGCTCCCCTCCTCGACGATCACTTCGGCATGGGAGTCCGCGGGCTCCACGACATTCGTCGCGGACTCGTCCGCAGACGGCTGCGCGACGGAATCCTGCCGCGGCTCAGGCTGCACGGCCGACGTTCCGGCCGCTTCCGGCTGTTCCGATGCCGCATCCACATCATGCCGGCCGTTTTCGGACGCAGCCATCGCATGAGCCTTCTGCCTCGCCTCACGGGCGGCCAACGCGCGATCCTGCTCGATACGTGCGCGGTGAAGCGCCTGACGAATCTCCCGGCGTTCCATCACGTCGGTCTTCACTTCGGTCTCGGCAGAGGGATTCGCGGTGGCGGTTACCTGGTCACCGGCCGTATCAGCGATTGCCTTCGCCGCAGACTTGTCTGGGGACGCAGACTTGTCTGGGGACGGGGACTTTGCCGGAGACGGGGACTTTGCTCGCGGGCGGGCACTCGCCCCGGCCCGTTTCGCCAGACGTTCCCTGCGCCGCGCCTCGGCCAGCGCATGCTCCCAGCGACGGGCCTGACTGGAGGCCCGCACGCCCAACGCCAACACGACCGCCAGCAGCACGCCCGGAATCAGCGCGAACAGGGCGCTGAAAGGCAGGACCATCGACAGCACCAGCACCAGCACCGTGATCAGCAGCAGCGATAGCGCCAATATGCGCCGACGACGGACCGCCGCACGCCGAAGCTCGCGAATATGCGCCACTTTCGCCGTGGTCGGCGTCGTGGTGCTCGTTTGCGCCCGCTGCATAATAGCCCCTTTCGGCTGCGGCGTATGCTCGTCGGAGAATCGAGTACCGCTGTCGGCATCCACCAGATGCAACGACGACGAGTACCTGTCCTGACGGTGCTCGGCCACCTTTTTCATGCTGTTGACCGTCCGCCTGGGCAGCCAGCCAACCGCGATAACCATCAGAATCACCAGCACCACCACGGTGCTCAGCGACTCATAACCCATGTCCTTAAGAATAGGAGACTCCCCTTACGATTGCACTGATTCCGGCATGGCGTGTCGAGCTATCAGACGATGGATGAACCCGTCGCCGGCGTCCTCGGCGAACAGGCTGTAGGTCTCATGATCGCGCCACTGCCCGTTGACGAACATGTACCGGGGCCGCACGCCCTCATAATGACACCCCACTTTACACGCCACCCTGCGGGAGCGCTCGTTTTCCGGCAGTAATGCGATTTCCATGCGGTGCAGCCGAGGGCCGGTCGGATCACAGAACGCCCAGTCGGCGAGCAGCGCCACCGCCATCGGCGCGAAGCCATGCCCCGCGTACCGCTGATCGACCCAATACCCGATCACACCGGTGCGCATGGATCCCAGATCTATCGCTCCCAGCGAAATCTGGCCGACGATATGCTCATGATAATCGATGGCGAACACCACTCCGCGGCCGGTCTGCTCGTTGTGACGCATCTGCTGCATCCACTGGTTGTAGGTCATCGGCGAGCCGTGCATGGGATCGCCTGACTCCCATGGATGCAACCATGCATCGTTGCGCCACCGCACCTCGTTCCACTCCTCTTCGTCGTCCGCCGTGATCGGCCGCAGCTTTATCGGGCATTGCGGAATGCCGATCCACCGCGGCACGCGGATGGATGGCGCTGCCGGCTGCCGGAACACGGCGCATATCGATTGCAAAACGGACACGCACCCATTGTGCCATCGTCGCGTCTCCGACACGGCGCACCGTCCGCCGATGACGGACATTCATCCGTGATAGAACGTAACCATGAACCTTTGCCAACACCGGCAGACGACCGATGCCGATATGTCGGACGATCTGCGCAAGAGACAGCTGAGACGGGACGCCATCGCGCGGCGTAAGACCGTGACGCGGCAGGAACAGGACGCGGCCGCGGCGGCACTGGCCGAACACATTGTGCCGTTGCTGGACTTGGTCGGCGTGCAGGCCGGCACGTCTGGCGTCATGTCCGCGCCACACGGCCGCGGACACCGGCCGCCGACCGTGGCCGCCTACGTGTCGATGGGCAGCGAAATCCCCATGCGGCCGCTGCTGTCCCTGCTGCTCGACCGCGGGCTGCGCGTCCTTGTGCCGCGCTTGGGCTCCGGTCTGGACGTGGGATGGGCTCTGCTGCCCGACATGGCCTCATTGCATGGCGTGACCTGCGAGGGAACCGGCATGGCACAACGGCCGGATGAGCCGGATACGCAGACGCTTGGCCCGGCGGCCCTTGGCGATGCCGACCTGATCATCGTGCCCGCGCTGGCCGTGGATGCGCATGGCGTCCGGCTTGGGCGCGGCGGCGGCTGGTATGACCGCGCGCTGACATACCGACGCGGAGGCGTGCCGGTCGTCGCCGTCTGCTGGCCGTGGGAATGCATGGCAGACGACCTGCCCCGCCAGTCTCACGATATCCCGGTCGACTGGGTGGTCACGCCGCAGGGAGCCCGACGCCTGTAGTTCGCCATCCGCGCAAGTTCGCGGAGGGAACAAAACGAGACGTCGAGCGGCGCAGTGTCCGCGTGACGACTAGGATATGAACGGACTTGATGCGTATGCCGGGCATCGCATACGTGCCGGAATCATATAATGAGCTTCGACCAGGGAGGAACCGTGCCAACCTATCATTACCGTTGTAAGAACTGCGGATACGATTTCACCGAGCAGCAGTCGTTCGAGGACGACCCGATCACCGTGTGCCCCCAGTGCGGGCAAGAGCAGGTGCGCAAGGTGTATTCCGCCGTGCCGATCGAGTTCAAGGGTCACGGCTTCTACCGCACCGACGGGCGCGGCGGCTCCGGCAAATAAGCAGCGCCTGCCATTGACACGTTCGCCGTCTGCCGGCGGCCAGTGCTCGGCCCGCGCATGTGCGACACGCCCAAGATGTGGATAACTGCCGAGCCTTCGACCACATTTTCGTCACGGCTTGCGCATCGGAACAACGTTCAGTCACCATGCTTGCATGGTGACTTTTTCTATATTGGAGAAGCTGAAGCGCCCCACGTTGCGCCAACGTCGGATGCTGCGGCTCACACGGCGGCTGATGGCGGCCTGTTGCACGGCCATTGCAGCATTCGCGACACTGCAATGCGTGACGGCGAGCATCGTCACGCAACCGGTCGTGGTGGCGGCACGGCTCATCCCACGCGGCGCGCGTATCGGCGCGGAGGACGTGGAGATCCGGCAGATGCCCGTATCGGATGGTTGGGATACGGCGCTCGATACGGCGAATCAGGCGGCGGGAGGCATCGCGCAAACGGACATCGCCGCCGGGCAGCCGCTGTTCGGCGCCATAGTTTCGCGGCGGCCGGTGGCGGAACCCGGTCAGACGGTGATCGATGTACGGGTCACCGGCACGGTGGACGGCATCGCGGCCGGTGATGTCATGGATCTGGTATCCGGCGCCCCTTGCGACGCTTCGGCTGGTACGACTTCATCGCGCGACGAATCCGCAGGCGGCCGGTCATGCGTTCTCGCGCGATCGGCCACGGCGATGGATGCCGCCCATGACGATGCGATGACCGGCGGCACGCTCATCACGTTCGCTTTGACTCCCGACGAAGCCATATCAATCATCAACGCACAGGAACTCGGTCCGATTATGGCCGTCACTGCGCAATAGCTGCGGTTGCTCAGCCACAGCAGCCACCTCCAGTCTCGTTGTTCGCGCGACAGCCACCACTGGCGGGGGCTGTCGCGAAGCGACTGGGGTGGTCACCACACTCAACGTTTGTCGTTGAAGATGGCCCAGTGGGGTGGCAGTTCGCCGAGGATGCGTTTGTCGTCGTCGGCCTCGCGCTGCTGCTCAGTGCGCATATCGCCCGGTTCGAGTTTCACGCCGTCTGCATCGAAGCGCTCGGTTCCGTGGAACACGACGCGTTTGTGCTCGCGCCGCGTACGACGCGAGGCACTGTACGGCCTTGGCTCCGAGGCATCTGCGGCCACACGATCCCCGTCACCAGTAGTATCGCCGCTCATCGCACATCCCCGTAGATCTCGCCGATGCGCGACACGATCGCATCGACCTCCTTGTCCGGGTTGACGAATGCGCCGACGCTCCACACGCTCATCACCGACCAGCCCAGCGACGCAAGGTCCTGCATCAGGCCGCGATGCCGTTCGCGCGTGGACTGCACGCTCATGAACTGCGCGTCGTCGGTCAGCACGGCCAGCGCGAACGGCTTGTCGGGCAACCCGACGACCATCGGAATGTGCAGGCCGCGGTCGAACCCGTAGTCGACGGCGGCGTTCAGTCCGCGGGACCGCACGCGCTCCGCCAGATCATTGAACAGCACATTGTTCGACCGGGTGATGGTCACCGGACGCACCACGTGGTCGTCCAGCTGCTCCACCCAGCGCAGCATGGCATGCAGCAGCTGCGGTCCGGGCTGGTGAAGTCGCTCATCGTCCAGATCAGATTCGTCGAACGCCGAAACGATATCGAGATGGCGGTCGCACAGCGCCAGCGCATCCAGCAGCATGGCACGTCCGCCTTCGCCCTCCAGCACGCCGAACTGCTGCAGCAGACGCCCATGCACGGTCTTCGCGTAGCACAACGACAGAATCACGTCCGTCGACTGGGCCCCGGCGATCTCCGGCAGCGCGACGATGCGCACGTGGCGCAGGAACTGCCCCATGGTCTTGTTCTTCGACGCCAGTGATTTCAGTTCCGCACCGAGTCGCGAACGGAACGCGTCGGTGAGCGTGACCACGGTCAGCGTGTAGCCGACCGGCACCACGTTGAAACTCGCCGCGCGTTCGGTGATGATGCGGACGACCTCATCGATCTCCTGCTGGCTGCTCTCGACCAATCCGGTGGCCATGACCGGCGTTCCGTTCGCCTCGACCTTGTGGAAGGCCACCCGGCCTTGCGACGGCTCGGTCGTGACGTCATAGCGCACCTCGCCATACCCCTGGGATTCCAGGAACGCGGCGAGCCTGGGCGCGCGCCGCACGGGGTGGGAGCGGACCTTCACGCTCGGCAGCAGCTCCATCAGCGCCTTCACGCTCGGCGAGGTCACAGTGGACCGGTGGGCCAGCACGGCCACCTGCTTCGCGCGGCAGACGATGGTCAGCAACTGGATGGCCGGAATGTGCGCGGCCGCGTCGATGATTGCCACGTCGGCGAGGGTCGTCGGATCGGTGAGCGCGGCAAGCGTGGCCGGGGTCGCCACGATGATGGGCTTGGCCGCGGCCAGGATCTCGGGGTGGTCACGGCGTATCCGGCTGAGCGGGATGCGGGTCTTGCCGGCCAGCACCGTGTGCAGCTGGTTGGATTCCTGCGTGCGGGAGAACAGCATTTCACACAGGCGGCGCATGGATTCCTGCGCGACCATCGGACCGACCGAACGCACGTGTTCGGTGTCCACCTGCGCGAAACGATCCGCAGCGGACTGCAACGCCGACCCATCCTGATTGGAGATGATCGCGGACGCCCGCACGATGTTCTCGAACACCGTGGTCCACCATGCCAGCTGCAGTTCGGCATCCACCGATTCCACCGGCACACGGCGCGTGTGCAGGTCCTCGACCAGTTCGGTGAGCCCGGCCGTCTGGAATTCATGTTCGAGACGGCAGCGCTCCGGCAGTGTGTCCAGCGCGAGATGGTCGTCGAACAGCGCCTTCAGACGTTCCTCGACGGCGACGAAATCCTGCGATTCCAGATCACCGCCCTGCACGGTGGTGGACAGTACGGCGTCCAGCGCCGTCAGGTCGCGAGCCAGCTCCTCCTGCGTGGCGATGATGTCGTCGAGTTTGTTCGGCAGCACCGGCCACCCGCCGTGAGGCACGAACATGCGCCATTGCGCGGCCTGCTTGGCCACGACCTGCAGCGCATCGTGCAGGTTCTCGACCTGTGCGCCCACGCGCAGCAGGCTCTTGGCCTCCTTGATATGGCGGCGACGCTCCCAGAATCCGATAGTGGTGCCTTCGGCCTTGCGTTCGGCCTTGGACTTGCTCGACTCGATCATCGCGTCGATGTCGCGCTCGAAGATCTCCGGCTGGAACACGTCGAGCACGCGGCGCAGGTTTTTCAGCACCTGCACCTGACGGCCCCACTCCTGCTCGGTGTTCGGTATCGGGAACCCGCATGTCTGCACGGTGGACGACACCTGTTCACGGGTCAACGGCAGCAACTTGCGCAGCAGATCGACCACACGCTGGTAGACGGTCACAGCCTCGTCCTCGGACGTAATGGAGGCCTTGAACCAAGCGGTATCTTCCGGTCCGAGCGTGAATTCGCCGAGCTCGCCGGCACGCCTGAGCTTCGCCGCCCATTCGTCCAGATGACCGCCGATCTCACGCGCGGTCTCCTTGCGCAACCGCACTCGGGTGGCGGGATGCGCGGGCAACGTGGCGATTTCGGCGAGGTTCTGTATGGTCTGGTACGCGGACACGCCCCACTGCTTGTCGGTGCAGTGCAGGTCACCCAGATACCGGGTGAGACGGGAACGCACGCCGACCAGCTCATCGGCGATCTGGTCGAACCGGGAGCTGGCGACGCCGGGCTGGAATCCGACCGCAGCGATCAGCTGATGGTCGATGCTGTCATTGCAGCGCTCGTCCGAGACGTCGAGCACTTGGCCGCTGAGCTCATTGGCGCTGATGGCCTGACGGAAACGACGCTTCTGATCGGCGATGCACGGCACGTACAGTACGCTGCGGCCGTTCATCACGCAGCGCGACGCGATGGCGGCGGCGTAATCGGCGGTGTCACGCCCGTTGACGACATCGACTCCGAGCGAATGCCCGGCTGCGACCATATCGGCCGCGTACCGCACGGCGTTGTCGACATCGCCGACTTCGAATTCGTTGTGCGGATCGGCGTCGAATGGGCTGAACGCAGGTGCGCCGGAGTCCTTGAGCGCTTCGGCGGCCTCCTTGCTGCCCGCGAGCGCGTCCAGCACCGTGTTGCCGGTCGCCCCCTCGGCCAGCGTATCGATGATGTGCTGGCTTTCGGCAAGAATCAGCGAGCCGGGCGACATGAAGCAGCCCAGGATAATCTGCCGCTCGATGGTGAAATCGGGGAACACCTTCTCCGCACGCTTGGTGATCGCCGCGAACACCGCGGACGTTTCGGGCGTGCCGCTCTCGTAGTTGGCGCCGTTGAACAGCTCCCGCTCGTCAAGTTCGACGTGCTGCTCGCGCATCACCGTCACGAACGCGGGGTTGAGCCGGACATGCCCGACGAACCGGATCACCGCCACATCGCCTTCATCCTGGGCGCTTTGCACGGATACCGGATACAGCAGCACCGGCATGGCACCGTCGTCCCATGTGGCGACTCCCACGGTGAGAGACAGTTCCGCGACGCCGCTGACGCGCAGTTTTGCGGCCTTCTCGTCAAGCACCCGCTCCAGTCGGCGGTTCGCCGCACGCAGCATGCCGTTGTCGCGGAACAGCAGATCCAGCGACGCGCGGCCTCCCGCGAACAGCTGGGCGATGCCGGAGGGATGCGCATGGGTCAAATCGAGCTTCGCCCCAAGCTGGTTGATGTCCTCCAATGGGGACGGCACCAATCCGGCGCGGTACTGCTCATGCCATTGACGCATGCGTTCCAGCGATTGGGGCGCCTGTTGCATGCTTTCGCTCATGACCCGACTCACTTCCCTACCGCTTTGCGGTAACTCTTGTAGCCCTCATTGTTCTCCAGCGCGGCGTCGATGTCCGATTTGCCCTGATCTTCCAGCCAATTATAGAGGTCATCGTACAGCAATGGATTCATGGCAAGGAACGGCAGCAGCTCTTCGCAATTCGCGATGGCGAACTGCTCGGTGTAGTCTTCCGTGGTCTTCGCCTGGTCAGAGGTGTACCCGTTGACTTCGATTTTCGGTTCGGCGGCGGCAAGCCTGCCTTTCGACACGAGTTCGAACACCGATCCCGGCTCGAATGCGGGTCGGAACGAACCGGTCGAGTCCGCCTCGTCGTCGTTCGGTTGCGCGAACCGGCGGTGCTCTTCCGGAATCTCCCCGTGGGCGATGTCCGTATCGGCTTTCACGACGCCGTCGCCTGCCACGGCGCCGGCGGTGACTTCCACACCGGCCGCGTTGGCTGCGACCTCGTTCACCGCCTGACGGATGTCGTCGTGCGCCTCCTGATCGGATGACGCCTGCTGGAATCGGTCGTCGGACGGCTGTCCGTTCGCCAACTGATCCGCCTGCTCTGCGGGCGCGGTGGACTGCCCGGCCTCTTCGCTGTCCTCGGCGAGCGCGTCGGCGAACAGGTCGCGGGGCAACGCCACCACCGGCTTAGCATCGGCACCGGCCACGTTCAACGGCATGGAATCGGGCTCGCTCGGCTCATCGTTGGTCTGCGATTGGGCCGCGGTCACTACAGAATCAGATACAGCGGAATCAGCCGGTACCGTATCCGCGGCGGACTCGGATGCCACGGTTCCAGAAGTCACGGTTTCAGGCGATGCCGTATCGGATGTCGCAGTCTCAGTGGATACGGCCGCGTCCGCGGCATCAACGGCATCCGCAGGCGCCGCATTCTCGGAGGACTCGGCGGCTTCCGGAACCTTGGTCTCGGCATCGCTCTCGGCAGCGTCGGCCTCAGCCGGCGACACGGTTTCGGCCAGCACCGCGGCCTCAACGGGCATGGCAGCATCCGACGAAACGGCAAGCTCCGAATCCAGCTCAGCGGCGCCGGCCGCGGAATCCGCCGCCAATCCATCCGCCGTGGTCGTCTTCTGCGGCGGGAACGTCTGCGATGCGGCGGCATTCAGCTCACCGACACGCTTGCGCACGGTGGCAGCGCTGATCGCGGCGGTAGGTTCCCCGGCACGCAGGTCAAGAATGTCATCCACCGACATGTCGGCCACATCCGGCTCCTGCTTGACGGTCTCCAAAGCGTATCCGAACAGGTCGGGCACGACGAACGTGTCGCTCACCGGCTGCTCCACACGAATGAAATCGACGGGGACATCGCCGAATTGCAGGCGCATCGGTGAAGTCGGCAGCAGGAAATCGACGTTCGGCGGCAGACGCATGAGATCGCCATTGCCCCGCACCACATATGACCCGTTGGTCGAGCCCAGATCACGCACGGTGCCGCCGCCGTTCTGACTCACCGCGAAGGTCGCATGGCGTTTCGACATGGACCGCGTGCCGTCCGCTATCTCCAGGCGTTCGGTGCCGTCATCGGGCAACGGCCGCAACGGCTTGCGCCCGATTTCGATGCTGTCTCCCGGCTTCACGGTTTTCTGATCGATGCCACCGATTCTCACCGTCCACTGCTGTATCGTCCGCTGATCGCCAGTCACGTGCCGCCCTTCCTTTCACGCTCGTTCGCATACTATGTGCCATTGTGTCATGTCCCGCTGTGTTTTCAGGGATTGATGACCGATGAATTGACAACATTATCGCATTGATGCCGGTATTTCGGATTGTAGCGCACACCGGTGCGGAACGCCCATGTCAGGCCGTGTCAGGCGTTCACAGAAGCGGTCTCGGCTCCGGTGCGCGGACCGCCGCATACGCGCAGACCCTGCGGCCGCGTGTGCGACAGCAGGGTCTGTGCAAAGCTGCAATGTGCGGGTTTCACTCCCGCGATCATTACTTGAGCTCGACGGTGGCGCCAGCCTCTTCCAGCTGAGCCTTGGCCTTCTCGGCGTCTTCCTTCTTGGCCTTCTCCAGGATGGCCTTCGGAGCGCCATCAACCATGGCCTTGGCGTCAGCCAGGCCAGCGTTGGTGATGGCCTTGACAGCCTTGATGACCTGGATCTTCTTGTCGCCGACAGCGGTCAGGACGACGTCGAACTCGGTCTTCTCTTCCTCTTCGGCGGCAGCGCCGGCAGCCGGAGCGGCAACGGCGACGGCGGCCGGAGCGGCAGCCTCGACGTCGAACTTCTCTTCGAAGGCCTTGACGAACTCGGAGAGCTCGACGAGGGTCATTTCACCGAAAGCTTCCAGCAGCTCTTCGTTGGTGTACTTAGCCATGATGGCTTCCTTTCATTCTGGCGGCGGCCTTCAGCAATTGCCGTCCGCCTGATGTGTGTTGTTTTCCGATTGTGGTTCATGCGGCAAGCCGCATGAGAATCAAGCTGCCTTTTCCTGCTTCTCGCGCAGAGCGTCGATCGTACGCACGGCCTTGGTAGGCACAGCGACGAACAGGTACGCGGCCTTGGCGGTCGTGGCCTTGAGGTCGCCTGCGAACTTGGAGAGCAGCTGCGGACGGGACATCATGTCCGCCAGCTTGGTAGCACCCTCGCCGTCGTAGACGGTGCCGTCGGCATAACCGCCCGAGATAACGAGAGCCTTGTTGGTCTTGGCAAAGTCACGCAGCGTCTTCGCAGCCTCAATGAAGTCGCCCTTCACGAAGGTGATGGCGGTCGGGCCCTTGAGCAGGTCGTCAAGACCCTCAATGCCCGCTTCCTTGGCGGCGATGCGCGCCAGCGTGTTCTTAGCCACAGTGTAGGAAGTATCGCGGCCTAGCTTTTCGCGCAGT